>JAESFG010000158.1_pt1 | contig 202671 bp, 159 predicted proteins | sample 9269371 | NCBI WGS metagenome assembly JAESFG01 (sample SAMN14506227, study PRJNA617093) | algae metagenome | isolation source: Aetokthonos hydrillicola CCALA 1050 (B3-Florida) and co-occurring... | place: USA: South Carolina | collected 2013-01-01 | reverse complement strand
TTTGAACAATAGATAAAAGCTGGAAAGTTATCCTATTTAATTACTTTTTTTCGGGTTTTACATCAGCGTCAAATTTATAACTTTTGGTTTTTACTCAATGTAATCTTGTTATACTACTATTTGAAGTGCGGAATATGGGTTTAATGATTTCTCGCGATCGCTCTATCAAGCGCCTTCGCCAGTAAGCATAATTACACCGTACCAGAATCAGCTTAAACTTTCCAACAGAAGCCTCTATCGCCCAAGCAAGTTGCTGCAAGGAACGCTCATTATCGCTGAAGAGATCTTCTTGTTGTTGCTGCTCGCTCATAGGGAACGGAGGAAAGGGGATGAGGGTTAGGGATCAGGGAAACAATGTCAGTAACGTAAAATTATTGTAGTGCGTGCGAGCATCCTTTCGACGTTCCATATAAAAAAGCTTATTTCGTTTGAAAGATATTCTGTACCATTTTTTTACCTACATTAGCAGCTGCATAATCAAGCTCTGCAATTTCGCTAGCGTTTAATTGCCAACCAAGTGCACCAATATTCTCGGTTGCTTGTGCGACTGTTTTTGCTCCAGGAATCGGAATACTTCCTTTACAGATGCACCAATTGAGAGCTACCTGAGACATTGTTTTGTTTCTTGATTGTGCCACCTCTCGTAAAGAGGTTAACAGTGGGCGAATTCCTGGTAATAATTGTCTAAAGAGCAAACCTCTAATACCCTTTGGAAAGGGACCTTTCTCAGAATATTTTCCTGTCAACAAACCCAAAGCAAGAGGGCTATAGGCAATCAATTTTATACCTAGTTCATCACAAACTTCTTTAATACCTAGCTGAGTCACTGGGTAAGTAGATAACAGTGAGTACTGAACTTGTAAGGTAGAAATGGGAACCCCTCGCGCAGCAAATTTTGGTTGCACACGTTTGAGCCGTAATGGTCCATAATTAGATAAACCGATTCCCTTAACTAGTCCTTGCTGATAAAGATCAGCAAGACCATCTAACAACGCTCCCTCTTGCCAAGGAGCATAATTTGCTGTAGACCAATGCATCTGTACTAAATCTACGTTTCTTCCCAAACGTTTGGCGGAGGACTGGCAAGCCGACACCATTGACTTTCGTGTTAATCTCCAAGGATAAGCAGCTAGCTTTGTTGCAATGCAAATATCGTCTTTACCTACGCCTAGATATTCTTTGGAAAATTTTCCTAACAGCAGTTCACTTCGCCCATTCAATCTCCCGGTTCCGTAAGAATCTCCTGTATCAAATAAAGTCACACCATTTCTGACACAAAGGTTAAAAATCTCTTGCAGCTGGTTATCCATGCTTTCGTCATATCCCCAAAGCAATTGGTTGCCCCATGCCCAAGTTCCGCAACCCATAGTTGAGAGGGATAGTTGTTGGTTAGTGCTATACATATTTTACTTTGATTGGTGCGCTCCTATAAAATATTGTAGAGATTAAGGGCAGCTGTCAATAGTGCTCGGTTAAGCCGAAAATTTAAATTTAATGTAGGTTGGGTTGAGGAACGAAACCCAACATTTATAAGGATTTGTTGGGTAACGCTTATGCGCTCTACCCAACCTACGATTTTCCAAAACCCGTGCAGTATTGGGGCAGCTGTTCGTCGACAAGGCGCGTAAAATTAATGTCAGTTGTTTACTAGATGGCAATAAAGCTACACAACTCTACTAACGACTCCCTTGGATAAGGTAGGAAATACCAATTGTCTAAAATAGAGCAACAAATACGGTGGGGTAGTATGAGTGGTGCAATGCTACGTATCTTTAGATTTTTATCATTAATTGTTACGACGCACAAATAGGCATTGTTGTCCATTTTGAGAAGTAATCCACACCTGGCTAGTCTGTTGCGGTTGTTGTTGATTTACATTGCGGTTACCAGACGGATCAAAAGCTGGTAAGTCAGGAGCTAAACCTGTAGAACTCTTATTAGACAGTGAAGAGTCTACCGGTGTATTCTTAATATAGTTTTTTAAATTTTCCGAGTTGAGATTATTGTTTAATTTCTCAGCAGCATTCATTAAAATTAGTGCGGCATCGTAAGCAAATTGAATCCGCCAGCTATATAATTCATCTGAATATGAAGAGTTTCCCAACCCTTGTTTTAATTGTTGAGACGCTTGATCATTTACCCACGCCGGAGTAACAAACTCCCAATTAGGATTATTACATAGCCCTTTACTTTTTATATCTTGTAAATTTCTATTATTGTAAAAAGTGTCTGAAAGAATGACTGTTCTATTATTAGATTCTGCTGTTTTTACAAACTGAGTTGCTAAATTCAATACTTTATCTTTAAATTCTGTTGTATCCCGATCTTGGACGCTTAAATCTACAATTATAACTTTTATATTTTCTTTCTGGAGATCTTGCAGATCCAATTTTGTTGCCTCGTCTAAAGTCTTTGAAATCAATTTGTTTGGTTCGTATAAGAATTGACTTTTAAATGTTATAAGCAAATCTTTATCAGAATCAGAGGAATCATTGCTATAAATAAGTAACACCTTATCATTTGGGTGAGGAGATTTTTTCTTGGCTATTTCAGCTATATCTTTAGCAAGACGTTTAACATCAAAAACTACTTTATAAACATAGTCATCTTTTTGTTCCTTATTTCTGATTTTGCCTGTACTAGTAGGTGAAATAAGTATTATTCCCTGATCTTGATAACTAGTAGCTGCCTTTCTAGTCTCAAATGTTTGAGCATGACCAATCACACCTAAGAGAAAATTTTCCGGCTCTGCCATCCTTCCTATTTGTTTAGAAACTTCCTCACTTTTATTACCCTGATCATCAACAAGCAATAATACAATTTTTCTATTATTTCCAGTTCTGTCATTGTTTATTTGATATTGGAAAGATGCAACACCGTTGATAATTTCACCACCGGTATATCGTTGACTAAGTATATTTCTCTGAACTTTTCTTGGAACTGCGACTGCTATTATATATGGCTGATTATTTTTGATGTTCTCAGGTGATAGCTTTGCTAATTCTTGATATACTTTTGCATTTTGACTATATACAAAATAATCTGGTGCTTTTAATCTATTTTTATAAAAAATATTGAAAGCTTCTTCAAAATTTTTCTGTATACTCTGTCTGTTTTTACTATTTTTATTTAGTTGCTTACAGCCATTTTGAAAATATTGAAATGCTCGTTCGAGTTCGTTCTTCTCATTTTGCGTCTGTGTTTGATTTATTTGCTGATATTTTAATAAATCGTTATTACCAACAGATAAATATTGGTTTAATGTAGAATCTTCTTTAATAAATGAGGGGCAAATTTGTATATCTGTACCTGGTGGCAATATTATTTCTCTAGCTAAAATAGCCAATAACGCTAATAATACTAATGCTGCGAGGGATAATCTTCTCTGACGCCAAAACCTTCTATTTTGTTTGTTTGATATTATATCTTGTAAAAATTTATAAAATGGTATATACCAAGGCACAGACAAATTAGTATGTTCGTTTAAATCTTGATGAACAATTGGTAAATTAGTTATTCCTGGTAATATATACTCCCATTGTGATAGTGAATTTTTTGCAGCCTCAAATGAATTATCAAATGGTAATCCTCTAGTATATTTATCAAAAAAAACCTCAATGAATTTTACAGCAGCTTCGTCTAATATGAGTCCGGTCATCACAATAACAAAGGGAATACGCACTCCATATCTGTGGAAGTCTTCTAGCAATCCTATCCCGTCACAGCTCAGGAAGATTGCTAGCCTTAAACCTCTTCCAACTGCTTCTTTCAAATGGCTAGCAAAAAATCTACTTTCTATCCAAGCACCGTTAAATTGGATAGAGCCTCTTCCATTTCTTGTAACACCATGTCCTCCAAAATAAAGTATGTCGCACCCATGATTTAACTCATTTATGACATCATTGAGATTTTGTGGAAACACTGACTCTACTACTGGTCTTAGACTTTTTATCACCTCCTGCTCTCGGTTGTGATCAAGGTCGGGAGTATTGCCTAGCAATGCTACAATTCTCATATGCTCAAACTTAAGTTGGTTAGACGGTGAGCGGCAAACTATAAGTGACCGAAAGTAATTCGGATGGTTCTTGAATTTGAGGATTGGGACAGCAAATCGCAAAACTGCCAAGGCAATTGCCAAATTAGTGTTTCGTTGGCTCGAATCAAGATCCTAACTTCAGAATTTGATGATCTATCTCCTAATTCCTCCCGAAACTCCTCTCTGATTCTCCGCCATTCGATGTTTGTATCATTAAGCCATTGCTGCATTTCCTCTTCTAAAGCTCTGATTGAGTTTCTGCAGGCTTCAATAATATCATCAATATTATCACTTTCGGCTATATTGCTTGGCATAGGATCTGTCCATGCAACGCGTGGGCGGTGTGGGCGGTTTCGATCCAGCAAACTTTGATATTGCTTGAGCCAAAGGCTATGTAATTGGGGGATTTTTTGACAGCTTGGTAAAATGCCTTGTCTGAGTCTAGTGGGGTGCTCGTTATCCCTAGAGATCTGTTGCTCCCTGTTAAACCCACTTTCAAACCCACTATTTTGCGGATCTGTAGATTTCATCCACCAAACTACCCTAGTCATAACTGCTCCCCCAGATGTGTTTATCTATTTAGATAACGAAATTTTCGGTAAAATTAACATCATTGAATATGACTGTAACTTGGAAACGTTCTCCCGGTAAACCACTAAAGCACAGTTGAATGAGCTTATCTTTGGCGTTTCCTTGAGGGTCGCTTCTTGCTTCGGCTTTTCCTGGTTCACCTAACTCTGGAACTACAGTGAGTTGAAGATGAGGTGGAAGAAGTGCTTGCTCATTCCTAGGTTTTACCTTGATAAATACACCAGTTGTCTGATCATTCTTTGGCATAATTGCCACAATCAATGCAACTTCATGACCTTTCAATTGCATCCCTAAGTCAACGAGCTTACCTCTTTCACGACCAGCTTTTGGGTTGTCTGGGTCAACTTTCGACAAGCTAATGGCAGCTTGCCAACGAGTGTCCGTATCTCGCGCCGTATGTAATAACTCAGTCAAAGCTTTACTTACTTTTGGGTGACCAACACCAATTCTTCCTAAAACTCCAGCAGCTTGTTTACGAATCAACTCATCTTTATCGGGTTGTAACAGGGGTATGATAGTTGCGATCGCATCCTCACTTCCAGAGGGATTTTCTTGACCTCGATTTACGCTTCTCGTTCCCCGAACTGCAATCATTTCTTTTGGAGCTAAGATATTTTCGATAGCCAGCCAACCTTCCTCAAACTGGTTTTTAAACCATTGGCTCAAGCTTACCAATACAGATTGAGTCCGCAGATTGTACAACTGCTGCCGCCATTTTTCATTTTCTATCAATGCTGCCCACTGTTCAAAATCCACTTTCAATCGCGGAGAGTACAAAGACTTTTCACTTAGTTGCGCTAACAAGTCTTCTGCTTGCGTTGATGATAAACTGGGCAGAGGGTTAATCGCTAGCTTACAATCACCTCCGAGGGAACGTGCCACCCACATAACATTTAAGTCTTCAATTAAAGATTCTTGCTTAAGCGAGTATATACGCCTTATTTTATCATATTGCCCCTGCTGTTTCAACTTTTTATGGGTAGTATACCCCCAAATGCGTATCCAGCAGTCTTCAATATTTACTTGTACTGCTAAGTAATAGTCGGCAGCCCAACTAGGAATATCTATCCATTCAGCTGGCACAGAAAATTCTGTGATGTCTATTTCGTCGCTTGGAATTAGTACAATTCGGGTCTTTCCTAACTGAATTGCTGTGCCATTGACTACATCCCAGATAGGAGATAAAGCCTCTTGAGTGGGCCATACCTCTGGCTGTTCGTTTTCTACACCCGATTCTGTTTTGAACCAATTTAAAAAGCCATCCAAAGCTAGGCGGTTGTTGGAAGCAATCGAGCGTGCTACATCATAAGAATATTTTTGCTCACTAGCAATTGTTTGTTCCATCTGCTCTGTTGAAAGTTCTAAGCATATCTGGTCTGGGTAAAGGGTTGTAAGTGCTTCTAAAATATTTGACATTTTTTTCACCTAGTGATGTTAAAATTCAGAATTAGAAATATTTTTAACGAGAGTCCGCACAAGGTCTGCAATATTCTCAGCAAGGGGATTGAGTAAATGTGAAGAAACCGAGAGCCGCTTTTGGAGCCAGTTGGTAATAGCATCTGCTAACTGTTTATCCCCTGTTTGTAGTCCTTCTCTTACTTGTGAAGGATCCATCTGCAACTCGTGCGCGATCGCCGCTTCATCCTTTAGCTCACAATAGCGCAGATACAGTAAGTATTGGCGTTGTGAGTCAAGCTGTTGCCATACTTGCTGGAACACCGAGCGAAAAATTAAATCTTGGTAATAGTGAATAAGACACCCCTCAAGTGGAGCATTCATTTGGGCAAGCATTTCGGAATCAGGTGTAATATTGAGTTCTTTTTGAGACCATTGAGCCAGTTGACTAAGTAGTTTCTGTTTTGCCTGGTTGCAAGGGCGAGAAATGTTTGTATAATGGACTGCGAAGATGGGGGCGATCGCGCGATACTTGGCTTCAAGACCGTACCTTAGTAACAGATAGTGATCAATTGTTTGGTCTATCTGGTTTAGGAATTCTGACAAAATAGCAATTAGTTGCGGAGTCTGTTCCTGTATTATTAATCGCTCTTCCTGAGAGTTAGAAGTTTCATCGATAATCGTCTCAGATAAAGGAGACGAATGTTCATTTCCACCACTAGGGGCATCTAGAGAAATGACTGGTATTGTTTGATACTTTCTCAACGCCTGAATGCATATTGACAACCATTGTTCGATCTGCGCTATATCAGCTATACCAAAAGTAGTTTGCTGGTTATATAGATTTGTTATTTCTTGGAACTGTTGATTTGTAGGTGATGGCAAAGAACGTTCGCTAGTTGGTCTTTGCTGAGCATAAACTTCTTTGAAACAGTCGTAGGCTAATAAATAGGTGTTAAGCTGCTGTTCTGTATACTCTTGTTCCAGCGCTTTTCGTAGATAAGTTCGAGAACTATACTTCAATAATCCCCACTTTGAAAGTCTACTTTGCCCCATCTGTTGGCGAATCATTTCATCGATTTTGCGCTCCATTGTTTTATAGACATAGTTTCTTAGTGGACGCCCTTGATGAAAGTTTCGGAAAAATTGCCTTGGGAAAAATTGCGTTGAATCACAAGCAATTAACAAGCCTATCTGTAAGACATCACCTATATCGTATTGGTATTGAGTGTATTGCTGGTAATTGCTCAACTTTCTATGAATCCGTCTGGCTGGATTGACGATGAATTTTCCCAAGTAAGCTGACATGTGCTTGACCGCAAGGAGATCCGGTAAATCTTTGTGACAGATTGTGAGAAATTTCCAAGCCCAATACTCCTCATTGTCATTGGGATCTGAATTAAATAGATCCGTGAAGTTTTTTTCTAATTGCTTGTCAATTTCATAAGTATAACGAATCAAAGACCCGTTGCTGTCATGAATTCTCAAGTGTGTGGAAAACATCTCCATAGTCCTCATGTGATTTCCTCCATGTGTTCCCCTCCTCTAAAATTCGCACCTCAGCAGCAAACTGCTAAGTTGTTCTTCCTTTAAATTAATTGGTTCAACTAAGAGATTTGTTGCAGTAAAAAAACGCCGGTAGGGACACCTGTTAAGTAAAGATTTGTAAAAGATTTGCTCAAGAGGCGCAACAGTTAATCGAAATCCAATTGAAACCCAGATAGCAATCTACAAGTTGAGCAATAAGCCCTTACCAAGGATTTTAACTTTACCCAAAGATAGGAACAAATAGGAGGAACTATTACCATGGCAAAAACTTGGGAGTGCGATGGTGTACCAAAAGATGGTAAATCATACGCCAACCAAAATCCGAAACAAAAGCACGAACCTTATGAAAATTTTGGAGCTGACTGTGTCATTTGCAGTTTACCGAAGGAGGCTATGGTTGGAGGGAGTAGTAAACCCTCAGGAAGTGCGATCGCAGCAGCAGTAGCTAGTCTTTTGACTTTAGCAGGTATTACCGGTGGTTACAGGATTTGGCAGTCTCAATCTTGTCCGAAGGGTGAACAAAAAATTAATGATACCTGTGTAACAGTTCGCCCCTCCGCTGCTCCTAAACAAATTCCTATAGCCCCTAATACTCCTGCTCCCACAAACACATATGCAACCCTAGCTAAAGTGCCTAATATTCCTAGAGGAATATTTAGATACGGAGGCTCAACAACATTTGCACCATTGAGGAATCCGGCGATAGTAGAGCAAATTCGTCAAGCACATGCGGAATATGAGTTAGTTTATACTGAACCGCCACCAGGAAACAAGCCTGGTTCTGGCATCGGGATCAAAATGTTAATTGACGGTCAACTGAGTTTTTCCCAATCTTCTCGACCCCTAAAAGATGACGAGTACAAAAAAGCAAAAGATCGCAATTTTCAGTTGGAACAAATACCTGTTGCCATTGATGGGATTACTATTTATGTCAATCCTCAAATATCTATCACTAATTTGACAGTTTCCCAGATTAAAGATATCTTTACTGGCAAAATTAACAATTGGAAACAAGTGGGTGGTTCCGACCTTGCAATTATTCCTATCAGTCGTGACCCAGAGGATGGAGGTACTCCTGAATATTTTAAAGAAACAGTCTTAGAACAAGCTGATTTTGCTAATTCTGTACAACCTTATGCGAGAGACACCACAGGCGCAATCAGAAAGGTCGCTACAACTCCTGGTGGAATAGGTTACGCCACTGCTTCAGAAGTCTGCAACCAAACTTTAATCAAGCCTCTCTCAATTGGGAAATCAGTTGCTCGGGGTTTTGTTGCTCCTTGTAACGGAAAGGAAGTCAATAAAACTGTTTTTGTCAAAGACACTTACCCGATTACCAGACGACTGTTTGTGGTGATTAAACGAGATGGGAAATTCGATGAACAGTCAGGTGTAGCCTATGCCAACATACTTTTGAGCGATGAAGGTCAACAAATAGTAAATCAAGCTGGCTTGATACCTCTGCGCTAGATAAGACAATGGTTTCTTCTAAATCTACATTTAATACCCCAAATCCATGACCAGATTTCGTCGTAGTTTTTGGTTATACCCTTTGTTTCAAATTCCATTGATATTGTTTGCAGTTTGTCTAGTTGCGGTGGCTTTATGTGGGAGTTTTAACAGTAACCATAGATGGGTTAATTTCTGGCAGTGTTGTGCCTTGATTGCTTTTATGTGGTTGATAGCCCTACCCCTAGACAAACTTATTTTTCAAGGCTTATTTAAGCTACCAATGAATTTGAGCGGACAGTTAGTAATAGCAAACAGTCTATTTTGGACTGTGCTTATATCCTTAATTATGTGTAAAGTAATAGGTTTACCGTTTTTATCATCGTCCTAAAATCCGTGATGAACAAAAAGGAGTCAGGAGTCAGAATTCAGGAGTCAGAATACACCATTCATAAAGGGATAGTGTGTTAGGAAAAATTTCAACCCCTCCGCACGGAAACGAGAAGGGCACGTGGTTTTTACCAACAACTTCCCAAGCTGACTCCTGGCTCCTGACTCCTGAATTCTTCTTCATAAAACTCATTTTATTCTAAAAATATGAACATTAAGGAGATAATTATGCAAGAAAAAACAATTGTTCCCACTATATTAGTTGGTGTAGGTGGAACAGGAGTAGAAGTATTATCACGCGTGCGGCGATTAGTGGAAGAAACTTATGGTAGTTTAAAAAAATTTCCGATAATTAGTTTTCTGAGTATTGACACAGATAAAGATTACAAAGTTAGTAACCCAGAAGCAGCTGGTTTCGCTTTACAAGACCATGAAAAACATTGGGCGAGTGTCAGCGGTAGAGAAGTACAAGACATTATGTCTAATATGGAAAATTATCCGTGGATTGAATCTTGGTTTCCCAGAGAATTAGAGCGTAATATTGGTGCATTAGAAGCTGGTGCAGGTCAAATTCGTGGCTGCGGTCGCTTTGCCTTTTTTTATAATTACCAGAAGATAAAATCCAGGTTTTATGAGGCATGTGACCGTGTAAAAGGTCATGATAACTTTATGCTAGATAAACATGGTATTAGAGTCCAAAGTGGCAGTCTAAATGTTTTTATCGCCGCCTCTATTTCTGGTGGTACTGGTAGCGGTATGCTGATTGACCTAGGTTACTGTATTCGTAAATGGCTCAAAGGTCAGGGAAGTCCTTTAATTACAGCAATTGCGCCGATGCCAAATGCTTTTGCCAATATTAACGTGGGTGACCGTGTTCTTGCTAATGGCTACGCCGCATTGATGGAATTAAGCTATTTTTCTGATCATAGAACAGAGTATGTAGCTCACTTTAGCTCTGGTTTGGTAGATGAAGTTCGCAGCAAACTTCCACCTTTCGACTTCACTTATTTAGTTGGTACTAATAATGGCGAAAGTGAGTTTAATATTGAGCAATTACGAGAGATGATATCTCAGAATATTTTCTTAGACTTAACATCTGATTTTGCTCCTCATAAACGCTCAATTCGAGATAATATTAAAAGCTCATGGGCACAAGCAGATCCAGGTGGTAGGGGCTATCCTAAAAACTTCATGAGCTTTGGTCTGGCGACAATTGAAATTCCTTTGGCGCAGATTCGCGCTTCTTTATCTAGTCGTTTATGTAGAGATTTGATAAGTTGGTGGTTAAATGAAACTGTGCCTCTACCACCAAATGTTTTAGATTTGGTACAAGATGATATTCTCAAACGCTTGCGGTTAACAGAAGCCGAATTGTTGACAGATATAGCTGCCGCAAAAGATAAATCCTATATATCAGAAATTTCTGCCTGGGTAAATACTATCCGCAGTGAAATCGCTACAGATAATAAACTGCAATGTACTTATCAGGGTATAAATGTTATTGGAGCAGAGGGTGGTAAAATTTTGGAGTTTGACAAATATCTGACTTCTAAAGTTGATGAATATCGTGTCAATCACTTGCGGGATTTAAGCACTGATGAGCGCACCCACGGCGATTTTCTCCAAAAAATGTACGACAACCGCAATCGCATTATTCAACAAGGTAGAAAAGCATTAGAGTTGGAATTTTATACTATCATTAGCGATCGCAATCGGGGTTCAAAATTTGCCGATGCTTTTCTGACCACGGTGCGTCAGCTATTCACCAGCAAAGCTGAAAAATTTCGCCGAGAATCTGAAAAAACTTGGCAAGCTAACGAAATTAATCGTCAGCGACAGTATGAAGCAGCACTGCAAGATATCATTCAATTTAAAACCTTGTTTGGTGTAACAAAACAAGCCCAAATGGAGCAATATTGCGAGGATTCACTTACAGGTGTAGAAGCTAGCTTCATCGCTTTTATTCAACGTAAAAGCCGTACTTTAGCTTTAGAAGTTATTGCGCGGATGCACGAACATTTAGATTTAATGGAACAGCGACTAGCAAGGTTTAATCAAAAATTGAAACAACTACGTGATGATTATAAACAAAAAGCTGATTATGAAGCCGACAGTGCTGATGCACTCAAAATCAACGGGTTTAAGCTTTATAACCGTGAAGAACTCAATCTGCTTTATCAAGATATGATTGAACAGTTAGCGGGATCTTCTGAAGGTAACCAGAGTCGGTATGAAATTGGACTAAATCAAGTTTGCTCTCTCATCTCGGAAGATGTGTTGAAACATACCAGCCAACTGTGGAAACAAACCCGTGCAGCAGGTGAAGTTATGCAGCTATTCGACATCACTCAATTGCATAACGTGCATGATGATGACTTTAAAGAAATCATTGCCAAAAAGACCCAGCTAGTTATGGAAAATTCTCCCCAACAAAGTCGATTTAAACAGGATTTAGCAGCCTGCGATCGCCTTTTAAAAACTTTACAAAATGACCCAGAAGCAATTCGCAGCAACATTCGGCTCGCTCATCAAAAATCCCAACCCCTGATACTACTTTCTCAAGCAGTTCTCTGTGGTGCTGATGCTGGGTTTACCCCTACCATAAATACTAAAGTTGGCATAGTCGGCGGTCAGAACACCAGCGATCCAGCTGCCATCAAACTGATACCCTATTTACAAGAACGGGTAGGAAATGCTGACTCTATCACCCCCCTAGGACAACAAGAACGGTATCGGATTGTTTTTGTCCAAGAAAAAGGCGGTTTTTCTTTGCGTTGTATTGATGGGATGCGGGAACTGCGTCAATCCTACCAAGACTGGAAAGGAAAGTCGATTGAAGCAAAAAGAGCGCGTCTTAAGGGTGAAAACAAAGATCTTCCCATCCCCGTGCACATGCAAAAAGAACCTCCTTTTTGGGATATCTTTCCTGAAAATCCAGAACTGTTTACATTAGTGGTGCAAGCAAGAGCCTTTCAAGTATTGAGACTAGAGTCAAACCGCAACACCAAAGAAAAGGTAATTCGCTACACTCGCAAAACAAAAATTGGGTTAGAAAATATAGAGATCGCTTCTAGTTGGGAAGAAGTGGTACAAGTGTTGGAAGTGTTAGCATGTCGCCCTGATAAAGAAGAAATTCGCCGTCAGGTGCTAGAAAAACTACAAAATGCCAACCAACCACAGGATAAGCACAACTTGTATGACAAACTCATCACTTATCTAATACAGCGAGAAGCGGAACTGGAGGAGTTTGGTGGAAGCGATAGCCCAGAATACAAGCGCGAAGCTGCAATTATTGAAGATGTCATCACCGTTTATAAACTCAAAGATGACAAAATTATTGATTCACCAATAATTCCCTCGATGACATCTAACCGAATAGAGGAAACTTCATCTGCTTCTGTTTTCTGTAACCAATGCGGTCTGAACAACCCAACAAAGTCGAATTTCTGCTTTAAGTGTGGTACCCAGTTGGTCAAATATCCAGCGTCGTCTCACAACTGATACAAGCGTTGGCGCTTCCTTGCTTAATAAAGATTTGGAGAAAAATTATGGTTCCGTTTGAAACTAAAGCGCTTCCAGTCTGGGAACGTATTCCGCTATACGTGCAAATTGTATTAGCCCTGACTCTAGCAGCGTCTTTAGGCATATTACTAAGTGCTAGTCAACCCAGTCCGATCCATACTGCCTTAATCAACAACCTGGCAATCCCAAGCAACTTAATTTTAAAAGCTCTACGCGCCCTCGCCACACCACTGATTTTTCTGGCAATACTGCACGCGTTTCTAACCGCCGAAATTCCTGGCAAATCCGGTCGCCGTCTTGCGTTTCTCCTGCTTACCAATACTACTGTCGCCATTTTGATCGGTTTATTGGTTGCCAACGTACTACAACCAGGAAAATGGGGTCATTTTCACGCCCCGCAAGAGAAAGCTGCAATTAGCAAAGCGTTTGACCCTTGGAGCTTAATCACTGACAGCGTGCCTGATTCAGTTATCAAACCCCTCGTTGATAATAACGTCCTCCAACTCATCTTCGTCGCCCTAGCTTTTGGAGTGATGCTACGTGCCTTGAAAACAGAGCAAATAGCTTCAAGCAAAACAGACTACCTGCCAATTGAGCAAGCGATCGCGATTTTGTTAGAAGCTGTGATGGGTATACTCAAATGGGTTATTGTCCTGGTTCCGCTAGCAGTTTTTGGCATTGTCGCCAAAACGATTGCTCTTCATGGCTTTTCGCCCTTTAAATCTCTTGGTGCTTTCATTGTTGCGGTGTTAATTGCTTTGTTATTGCAAAGCTGTTACTATTTAATGCGATTGTATTTAGGCTCATGGGTGAGTCCGCAACGCTTCCTTGTTGGAGCTTCTGATGCACTGTTTACAGCGTTCTCTACAGCTTCCTCCAATGCAACTGTCCCAGTCACTTTTAAAGCTCTTTTGGAAAAAGTCGGTTTGCAAGAATCTTCTGCGTCCTTGGGTGTGCTAGTAGGTTCAAACTTCAACAACGATGGGACTGCTCTTTATGAAGCGATGTCTGCTTTATTTGTTACTCAAATACTAGGGTTGCATTTAACCTTAGCACAGCAGTTCATTGTTGTGCTGACTTCTATATTTGCCTCAGTTGGTGCTGCTGGTATTCCTGAAGCTGGCTTGGTGACAATGACGTTAGTGTTTACTGCTGTTGGCTTACCGACTCAGTACATTGTTTTATTGATCACTGTAGACTGGTTCCTTGATCGCTGTCGCACCACTATCAATGTTATGGGAGATATGACTATTAGTTGTTTACTAGATGGGAAAAAACAACACAACCCTGTTAAAGAGCTTCTTTGAGGAAAGTTTTAACGCGGTGTAATTGTCCTTTTGTTCCATAACTCTGCTTTGCTTGCTTGCACTGTCGACAAATGATTGTATAATATTTTAGGTAACATAGGGGCACTCTAGGAATAATGGATCTGAAGTCTTTTTCTCCGAGTTTATTGTTATCGCGATCTAATCCAGTTTACGCTGGGACTGCTACTTCACGCCTTACCTATATCCTGGATAATTTTTTATCGCAAGCTCCGAAAATATGGTGCGAAGGTATTCCTTAATTGTTGGGAAGAAGTAACTTTAAGGAGTTCTCCTGTAGATGTAACGGGCTAGTTCCAAAAAACACAAACAAGATCCCTGACTTCTCTTTGAAGTTAGGGATCTGGATGTTTTAAGACGTTGATTTTTGCATAATCTCTGGATGATGCAAAATCTCTCTGTTTGAGAGAGTATTCTGGCTTTACCTAAAGATATTCACAAAAGCATATTAGGAGGAACGCTTACCATGGCAAACAGTTGGAAGTGCGATGGTGTGCCGAAGGATGGTAAGTCATACGCCAGCCAAAATCCGAAACAAAAGCACGAACCTTATGAAAATTTTGGTGAAGAGTGTGTTATTTGCGGGTTACCGAAGGAAGCTATAGTTGACGGTAGTAGTACACTCCCAGGAAGTGCGATCGCAGTCGGAATCATCGCGATTTTGGCTTTAGCGGCTGTTACTCGTGGTGACGATATTTGGCAATCTCAATTTTGCCTCAAGGGTCAACAAAAAATTAATGGTACCTGTGTAGCAGTTCCTTCCTCCAATTATTCAGCTTCTACACCTACTACCAAACCATCTCCCACTGCGTCTAGTAATCCTTCTAAAGTCGTAAGTTCTCCTGTTTCGACGAGCATGTATGCCACCACCTTGGCTGAAGTGGCTAATGTTCCCAGGGGAATAGCTAGATATACAGGCTCAACAACCTTTGCACCACTCAGGACTCCGGGGATCCTAGAGAAAATTCGTCAAGCCCACATCGGATATGAGTTAGTTTATGTTGAACCGCCACCAGGAAACAAGCCTAGTTGTAAAATCGGTATCAAAATGCTGATCGAGGGACAACTGAGTTTTTCCCAATGTTCTCAACCTGTAAAAGATGACGAGTACAAAAAAGCAAAAGACCGGAATTTTCAATTAGAACAAATACCTATTGCCATTGATGGGATTGCTATTTATGTCAATCCTAAAATATCTATCCCTAATTTGACACTCTCCCAGCTTAAAGACATCTTTACTGGCAAAATTAACAATTGGAAAGAACTGGGTGGTCCTGATCTTGCAATCATTCCTATTAGTCGTGATCCGCAGGATGGAGATACTCCTGATTATTTTAAAGAAATAGTCTTAGAAAAAAGTGACTTTGCTGATTCTGCACAACCTTATGTGAGTGACACGACAAGCGCACTCAAAAAGGTGGCAGACACTCTAGGAGGGATAAGTTATGCCACTGCTTCACAAGTCTGCAACCAATCTTTAGTAAAGCCTATCTCAATCGGGAGATCAGCTAATCGGGGTTTTGTGGCTCCTTGTAACGGAAAGGAAGTTAATAAAACTGATTTTGCTAAAGACATTTACCCGATTACTCGACGGTTGTTTGTGATGGTTAAACGAGATGGCAAATTAGACGAACATTTGGGCGTAGCTTATGTCAATATGCTTTTGAGTGATGATGGTCAACAAATAGTAAATCAAGCAGGCTTGGTACCTCTGCGGTCAATAAAATCAGGTTCACCTAAATAATGCGGTGAGCGCGAGACGCTGGGACACAGAGAATTTTTTATCGTAAGTGATTAGCCAAACATGATAATGCTGGAGTAGTTCACAAATCTTCTATCGCCATCGGCACAGCATGAAACCGGCTATTAACGATAAGATAAACATTAATCCTGCTGCCCAGCCGTAAGCTGATGCAAGACCAACAATTCTACTGAGTGGTTGACTCACAAAAGGAGATAGAAACTGACCCAAGAAAAAGGAGGTTGTAATACCGCTTACAACTCTCCCGCGTAATATGTCTGGTGTAACTGAAGTCAAGCAAAGGTTCATATTGGGCATTTTTATAGTCTATGAAAAATGTATAGTTTCATGTAAAATTGACGAGTCCAGACGATTAATTCGTATATCAATGAATTTTATTCTTCCAAGTGAGTACGATTTTGTGTACCGCTTTTACCGCTTAGCAACTATTAATTTTCTATCTAATCTCATGGTCCCACTATCAGGACTAATCAGCGTTGCTTTTTTAGGTAATCTAGGAGACATTAACGTCTTAGCAGGGGTCGCCCTAGCTAACATATTCTTTAACGTTATCTACTTTTCTCTTTCCTTCCTACGCATGGCAACTACCGGGGTGACAGCCCAAGCTATTGGGAAAAATGATCCACAGGCAGTACTATTGGTTGGCTTACGGAATGCCTTAATCGCTTTGGGATTAGGAACAGCGCTCGTGATCTTGCAACATCCTTTGCGAGAAGTGGGATTTGCTTTGTTGAATGGTACCCTCGACATCAAAGCCTCAGGAATTGCCTATTTCAACGCTCGTATTTGGGCAGCACCTGCTGTATTACTGAACTTTGTTCTTATCGGTTGGCTGATGGGACAAGAGCAGAATTGTAAAGTCTTGGTGTTGTCAATTATTGGTAATGCTGCGAATATTATCCTGGACTATCTGCTTATTGCAAAGTTGGGCTTAAATAGTACGGGTGCTGGAATAGCTCAAGCGTCCAGCCAGTATATTATGCTGTTAATAGGCATAGTCTTTGCAAGCTCAGGTATTCAATGGAAAGATATTCGAGCGGTCATTCCAAAACTACGCGATTTATCTGTTTTTAAAACCACTTTTGCTTTGAACATAGATATATTTACGAGAACTGTGACTGAAGTGTCCGTTGTGAGCTTCTCTAATAATCTGGGTGGATTGATGGGAACAATACTCTTCACTCAGAACGCCTTGCTGTCCCAGATAGTATTTATCAGTCTCTACCCTACTGAGGGATTCGGTTATGCGGTTGAAACGTTAATCGGAAATTTTAAAGGTCAAGAAAGAAAGGAAAAATTTCTCCCGTTAATAAGAGTTTCATTGATAAGCGGTTTACTACTAACATTTAGCATTGCCGGAACATGTGTTCTCTTTCCTCGCACTGTATTTGGTATTTTTACTAACCATACTGAAATCACTGGAGATATTGATACTTATGTTTGGTGGTTATTCTTTATACTAGGGTTCTCTTCATCTTGCCAAACGCTGGAAGGATATTTTTTGGGTTTAGCCAACGGATCTGTTATTCGTAACATTAGCTTAATCACGACGGGCATTGCATTTACTCCATTAGCTATAGCAACCTGGTATTTTCACAACAACCATATTCTGTGGCTATCTAAATCTTTGTTTTTAGTTACCAAAACATTTCTTCTCTCAATATATGTGTTAAAATCCCTTGCAAATAATATCGATGATTACAAACTTAGTTATCGTACAGTTGATAACAACTAATCAGCCTTTCTAGAGTTTGTCTATCAAGCTATTTATGAGTCGTTTTCTTTTTGGTACAATATCTTTGACTGGACACGTTAATCCATGCTTGCCCATTGTTCGCTCTCTTGTAGAGCGTGGACATGAAGTTTTGTGGTATACAGGCATTGGGTTCAAATCGAAAGTCGAAGCAACTGGCGCATATCACATTCCTATACTGACGGGATTAGATCTTTCTTCTGCTAACCCAATACATCAATCTTTTATAGAAAAAAAGAATTCTTTAAATGGGCTAAATAAGCTTAAGTATTCCCTCAAGCATCATTTTATAGACTCGGCTGTGGAGCAGTTGAAGGCATTGACTGATATCCTGCATCAGTTTCCAGCGGATATTCTGGTAGCTGATTCGTATTTTTTGGGAGCCTCTTGGCTTCATGAAATAGGAGGACCACCCTGGGCAGCGCTGAATACGACTGGACTCCTCCTAAATAGCGACGATACAGCTCCTTTTAGCTCAGCAATAAAACCAGATGCCTCAACTTTGGGACGTTGGCGTAATTGTTTTTTGAACTGGTTGTACCCAGAAGTCTTATTTAACGATGTCACTGCCTATCTAGACCAAGCTCGAGGTAGCGTTGGATTGCCACCATTACACCAAGGTTTTTTCAATGCCACCTTATCACCTTTTCTGTTTTTGCAGGCAACTGTTCCAGAGTTTGAGTATCCCCGTAGTGACTTGCCACCCAGCGTACACTTTATCGGCTCGTTATTGCCAGAACCATCCACTTTTTTTACGCCCCCTGCTTGGTGGGATGATCTCAACAGCGGCAAGCCAGTCATCCACGTCACACAAGGTACAGTGGCTACTAATCCTGAGAATTTGATAGTTCCTACGCTCCGCGCACTTGCTAACGAAGATGTTCTTGTTGTAGCCACCATAGGTGGTAAGTCTCTTACAAGTATTAAATTTGACAATTATCCAGCAAATGCCAGGATCGAACAGTTTGTTCCGCATTACCATCTTCTGCCACACGTCAATGTTATGGTCACTAACGGTGGGTATGGTGGTGTACAGGCAGCTCTAAGTTTTGGTGTCCCACTGGTTGTTGCTGGTCAAACAGAGGACAAGCCAGAAGTTTGCGCCAGAGTAGAGTGGGCAGGGGTTGGGATTAATCTCAAAACCAACAAGCCAACACCAATACAGGTCAGAGATGCTGTGAGGAAAATTCTCACCTCAGCCGACTATCAAAAGAAGGTTCAACTGTTTCAAGCTCAGATTGCCCGTTATAACGCAGCAAAAGAAGCTGTTATTCTGCTTGAGCAGTTAGCAGCCACAAAACAGCCCGTTTTGAGGGTTCTGTCGTAAAAACAGTAAGCGGGTAGGGTTAAATACTGGTAGGTAGGATTAATGAACTTGGGTAAAATGGGGCATGACTTCCTGAGCAAAAAGCCTGATAGAAGCTTCCGCATCTTTGAGTACAATGGTGTTGAAATTGACCTGCAAAGAGGCAATCTCGAAACCACCAACCTGTTCATAATAGTGACTGATCATATCCTGTATTTGGGCTGGTGTGCCGATCCATGCTGATCCTTTCTCTATCTGGGATTCGAAAGTTTCCTGTTTTAGTCCAGCAATGATTTTATCGTAACCAAGATAGTCAAAAGAACTGACACCATCTACCCATTCGGATGCTGCTTCTACCAAAGACTCTAAATAATAAATCAGGGGTTGACGGGCAGCAGCGATCGCCTCCTCCATACTGGTCGCACAAAACATATGAAAAGCCAACATAACCTTTCCTTGACCAGGATAGCCCGCAGATTTCCAAGCATCTCGATAAAGTTTGATCAACTCGGCCATCTTACCTCCTGCCAGAGGAATAGCCATAATACCATACCCTTTTTGACCTGCTGCCACAAAGGATTCTGCACTGGCTAGAGCAGCTACCCAAAAAGGAGGACGAGGTGTTTGGGTAGGACGAGGCAGAGAAGTCACATTAGCAAAGTGATGGAATTGCCCGCTCATCGTCACATTTTCTTCCTCCAGCAGATAACGCACCTGTGCCATTCCTTCTTCAAATCGCTCACGGCTCTCGTTTAAGCTAATCCCAAATCGGTTGAATTCGTGGGGTAGAAAGGCACGAGCGAAACCAACTTCTAATCGACCATGAGAGATGGCATCTAACATCCCAATCTCTCCAGCTAGTTTCAAGGGGTTGTTAAAAACGGGTAGTACAGCCCCTGTGATCAGACGGGCTTTTTGAGTGCGTTGAGATGCTGCACTTAGGAAGATGATCGGATTAGGACTGTATCCACCATATCGATGGAAGTAATGCTCAACAGTTCGCACATGAGTGTAGCCCAGTTCATCACAAAGACTTACTAACTGCAGGGCTTCATCAAAGTATTGCTGACCAGATTTTTCTTGAGGGCTGACATTAGGAAAAAATTGTAAACCAAATTCCATAGCGCTTTCAAATTAGTTAAGGAACAAATTAAACCATTTCACACTCAACGAACTGCTATCGCTCTTTTTCAGTGATGGTGGTCTCAATCTCAATATCTAAATCTACTCGACAGATATCCGAATGTAGGTAGATGAGATGGTCAGTTGGTAGAAAGTTTTCTGCAACCATTTTTTGGACAATCAGTAGATCCGACGGATGGCGAAGATAGATTGTAAAGTGACGATCATATAGTTCAGGATCTGGAAAATTATTACCAAATCCCATCCGTTCCAATACTAGGCTCATATTATCCAGGGTGATGTAGAATTGTTTGACAATATCTCCTTTGCCGAGCGATTCATGTCCTTTAATACTTGCCGTTCCTGATAAATAACCTATGCGGTTACCTTGAGCGATGGTCACTGTACCCCTAGCAAAGCTCGGAGAACGAGGTCCATATTGGCGCGGATAGGAAAATGCGGAAACCTGTTCAGGGTTCTCAACATTCAAGATGTTTTCTTTAGTAGCTATAAAGTAAATGACATAAGTATCTTCAGTGATACCCACACCTGTCGCAGCAGGTAATTTAACCTGAAAATCTTCTCCATAAAACTTTTCAAATGCTAGTGCGCGTCCCTTGCAAAATGACTTGTAATTTTCTAACCCTCTACTTTCATCATTAATGTAGGGGATATAGTTCCAGATTCGACAGAGATTCCAATTTCGGGTGAGGGCTAACAAATCAAGATAGATATCATATACCGTGTTTTCCATCGGATAAGTGATTGATTTTACTAATGCACCGATCAATTGATTGTCTGTTTCTAATATATGAAAATCTCTATCTTCATAAGTTATAACGTTTCTAACTGTGCTGAGCGGGTACAAACTTGTTAATTTCTTGTCAAGAACCGGAATGCTAACTTTCAAATGAATCTCATTGAATCTAGAACAGCAACTGGTTCGTATATGTCCAAAATCAATGCGTAACTTCCCCTTAGAAGTGCGTCTAGGATTCAACATACTCAAGAATTTAATTAGTTTCAGAATCTATTGAATACTCTAACATCTCAAGTCAAAAGTTTTTACTTTTCATGGAAAGTCCTCAACTCATGAAATACCAATATCATTAATACTTACAATCTATGTAAATTATATAATTTAGGACTTACGCATTGACAGAAATCATCAGATATGATGTAGGAATTAATAGCGCCTCAGGAAAGGATTTTTCCACCCCCTCTAACAGTTCAACTGGATCGTCCTCAGTTAGAATGTTTAGACGAATCATTTGGTGGTACTGTTCAACATTAAAGCGCCAAACTGCTTCCGTTGGCACAGATGGAGTTTGCCTGGAGGTGGAGACAGACACAAAATTATTGACCTTTGACTTTTGCATCTGATCGTAGCACTTCATGATAATCCCCATCGCCGCGTCTAAAACATAAGAATCTTTTTATATTTGTGCCATATCGGACACTTTTACTTTGGTAGAGTTAATTTAATACGCGTAGAATTTATTAAAGGTATAGTGGTGAAAGTCCTTCATGGTACCTGGATACCGAATATAGTGAGCGACTTTGTTCAGCCTGGGTCTTTTTACCTATGGGTAGAAACCCCTATCCATAAAAAAATCCGCGCTTACAAACAACACCCAGGACATCTAGCACACGATGAATTAGCGACTTTTGTTGTGCAGGAGTTGGGAATCAAAGAACCAGCAACTAAAATAACTGAACGGATATCTCCTAAATATTTTGCCCTGCCAACCGCCAATGATAAACCCCTACCTTCACCAGAATTGGTCAAGTATTTAGAAATTGAAATTCCTGAAGACTATGACGGGTTTCAATATTGGAAGATCGACTGCTATGAAGTGGTAGGGATTCCCAAAGCTAATTCTCCACAAACACCAAAACCTATTAATGTTATCAAACTCCTCAACGATATCCACTTTTTAGCTTTACATAACTCTAGCGAACTTCAAATTGGGTCGGATCTCTTGTTTTGGTATCACTATACACAAGCTTTTAAACAAGTGATTCTTAAAGACCAGTATATTCCAGCACTAAAATATCGGCAGTTAGAAACGACTACAACCAAGAAAAAAGGTAAGCAACAGACATCACAAGCGTTTGAAATTTACGCAACGTGGAAAATTATGTCTCCTGCATACGAATCAAGTATAAAAAAATACATTAACCATATACCACTGATTTGTCTATCAGGTTCATCATCACCCAGCGATGAAGTTCAGTTTTTTGACAAAGAAACACTATTGCGTCACTTCTCTGAGTCCTTGCTCTACAATTTAGTGACTCACACACCCTCAACGGCTGCTTTTGACAAGCAGATTGCTGACTCTTTAATATATCAGTGTCTATATCCCCAGCGACACAATCCACTCACGACGAAAGCTGCTTTAGAAGAATACAAACAATGGATTGCTTGGAAAACTAAAATAACCCGTACCCAAAGCGACTCTCCTTTTAATCTTTGCTTGCAGTTGCACTCCGCTACACCAGATAATGTGGACAATTGGCAAATGCAGTTTCTGGTAGCAAGTAAGCAAGATCCTTCCCTCAAGGTAGCGTTGGCTGACTACTGGACGATGAGTCAAAAAACTAAAGCAGGAGTACACACACAGTTTGGCAAAGAGTTTGAAACTAATTTGCTATTAAATCTGGGATATGCAGCGCGAATGTATCCTAAATTATGGCAGGGATTGGAAACTGATCGCCCTACTGGATTGCGACTGACTTTAGAAGAAGCATTTGACTTTCTTAAAGAAAGTGCTTGGGTGTTGGAAGATGCAGGTTTTAAAGTAATTGTACCTGCTTGGTACACCCCTACTGGTCGTCGTCGTGCCAAGATTCGTTTGAAAGCATCGGCTCCTAAGCAAACTGCAACTAAAACTGAAGCGAAAAGCTATTTTAGTTTAGACTCTCTAGTGGAGTATCAGTACGATTTGGCGATTGGTGATGAAACGGTAACTCCTCAAGAGTGGGAACAACTTATTAACGCCAAAGCACCTTTAGTGCATTTTCGCGGTCAGTGGATAGAATTAGACCGAGATAAAATGCAGCAATTGTTAGAATTTTGGCAATCCCACGGCGATGAGCAACCACAGATGAGTTTACTGGAGTTGTTGCAACGCAGTGCGGAAATAGGGGAAGAGTGGGAAATTGAACATGACCAAACTTTGTCGGAAATGATGGCGAAGCTGCAGGATAAAAGCCAGTTGGAGCCCGTTTCGGACTTACCTCTGCAAGGAACTCTACGAGAATACCAAAAGCGAGGGGTGTCTTGGTTGGATTACCTAGAAAGATTGGGATTAAATGGGTGTCTAGCAGACGATATGGGTTTAGGAAAATCGGTGCAGGTAATTGCTAGACTCGTGCAAGAGCGACAGGAAGGGGTATCGGTATTACCTACACTATTAATTGCTCCTACTTCAGTCGTGGGGAATTGGCAAAAGGAAATTGCTAAGTTTGCACCGCAGTTGAAAACAATGGTGCATCACGGTAGCGATCGCCTCCAAGATCAGGCTTTTAAAGCAGCTAGTCTACAGCATGATGTGGTGATTACCTCTTTTACCCTGGCGCGCAAAGATGATAAACTGCTCAACAGTGTAGAGTGGCAACGAATTGTGCTCGATGAAGCACAAAACATCAAAAATCCTAAAGCTGCTCAAACTAGAGCTATTTTAAAATTATCTGCTAAGCACCGGCTCGCATTAACCGGAACTCCTGTAGAAAACCGGTTATTAGATCTCTGGTCAATTTTTAATTTTCTCAATCCCGGATATTTAGGGAAAGAAGCACAGTTTCGCAAGTCCTTCGAGATTCCAATTCAAAAGGAAAACGATAAAGTCAAATCAACTACACTGAAAAAATTAGTTGAACCTTTCATTTTACGAAGAGTCAAGACAGACAAATCTATCATCAGCGATTTACCTGATAAAGTAGAGCAGAAATTATACACAAATCTTACAAAGGAACAGGCATCGCTTTACGAGGTAGTCGTTAAAGACGTAGAAGAAAAATTAGAAAAAGCTGAGGGGATTGAACGCAAAGGATTAATTCTGTCAACACTGATGAAATTGAAGCAGATCTGTAACCATCCAGCACAATTTTTGCAGGATGGAAGCGAATTTTCTACTGAGCGATCGCACAAACTTGGTCGCTTAGCAGAAATGGTAGAAGAAGCTATTTCCGAAGAAGAAAGCCTTCTCATTTTCAGCCAGTTTACTGAAATATGCGAAGGTATTGAAAAATATATAAAACACACTTTACATTCTAACACTTATTATCTACATGGAGGAACCAGCCGGAAACGTAGGGAAACAATGATTACAGAATTCCAAGATCCAAATACAGAACCCTCCGTTTTTATCCTTTCCCTAAAAGCTGGTGGTGTAGGTATTACTCTTACCAAAGCTAACCACGTCTTCCATTTTGACCGATGGTGGAACCCAGCAGTTGAAAATCAAGCAACAGACCGCGCTTTCCGCATAGGACAAAAGAAAAACGTCTTTGTTCATAAGTTTGTTGCTATTGGCACTCTAGAAGAACGGATCGATCAGATGATCGAAGATAAGAAGAAACTCTCTTCTGCTATAGTAGGCAGTGACGAGTCTTGGCTGACAGAACTGGATAACGAAGCCTTTAAGCAACTCATAGCCTTGAATAAAAGTGCAATACTAGAGTAGAAAAACGGGCGTTGCATAATAGAGGGAGGAATTGAGGCATGCTACTGTGAATTGTTGCTTTGTAGGTGATGGTAAGGGATTTCTACCAGTTGCTCTTTGTTGACGCACCCACTCCTAGAAGGAGTGGGATTCGTGCGGGTAGCCACACCAGCTATGTAAAGATTTGTAAAAGATTCATAAAAAAGGCGCAACGGTTAATCGAAACGCAATTGAAAACCAAATAGCAATCTACGAATTGAGCAATAGGAGGGTACAACCGATGATTCAGTCTGAAACAGATTAGGAGGAAAGGTTCTCATGGTAAAAAGTTGCTCCCGTGATGGTGTACCAAAAGATGGGAAGTCGTACGGTAACCAAAATCCGAAAGGAACACACAGCCCTTATCAAAATTTTGGATCAGATTGCGTCATTTGTGGCTTACCGAAGGAAGCTTTGGTTGGCGGTACTAGTAAAGGTGTACGAGGTGCGATCGCCGCAGTGATAGTTGGTATTTTGACTTTGGCTGCTGTTACTAGCGGTTACGGGATGTGGCAATCTCAATCTTGCCCTAGCACAACGAGAAGTAGAACTAGAGGAGTTTGGTGGAAGCGATAGCCCAGAATACAAGCGCGAAGCTACAATTATCGAAGATGTCATCATTAACCCTTAGGTGTGCTAGTTGGTGGTAACTTCAACCACGATGGAACTGCTCTCTATGAAGCGATGTCTGCTTTGTTTGTGACTCAAGTACTAGGGTGGCATTTAAGCATACCACAGCAGTTCATTGTTGTACTGACTTTTCGCTTTAATGATTCTCCTGCTGATTCCTGACTTTAATGCAGGGTTAGCTGCGATCGCTGATTTTTTCATCAAGATAGGAGTAAAGTAAATTTCCACAGGTGAATGACAATAGAATCTACACAACCAAATGTATTGAGTTGTTGTAGTACAGACCTTGGTGACAATCTATAGGGAATTCCGAAGCTGGAATAAGAGCGAAGTAGTACATGTATTTTTTGTTTTCAAACACTACACTATAACCAACAAATGTACGACATCACCAAACTGGCTAAAACAGGGTTAAAACTTTTCTGTAATCCTCTAACAGTACTCCTAAGTACTACTTTGTTCATCGCTGACCGTACCATGGCTGAGTCAGTCGTGCCTGTACAGAAGTCAGAGCAAAATCCTTCTAATACTACCAACAGCCAATCTTACAGTTCAACCCAAACCGACAGTAATCTTAAACTAATTGAGCAGTACAGCCTATCGCCCACTATACCAATAGCTCAAGTAACATCTGTTTCCCAGTTGTCAGATGTGCAGCCAGCTGACTGGGCGTTCCAAGCATTGCAGTCCTTAATTGACCGCTATGGTTGTATCGCAGCTTATCCAAATAGGACTTTTCGCGGTAACCATGCAATGACCCGTTATGAATTTGCCGCAGGTTTAAACGCATGTTTGGATCGGGTTAATGAATTGATTGCCACAACAACATCTGATGTGGTTAAGAAAGAGGACTTAATGACCTTACAGCATTTGCAAGAAGAATTTGCTCCTGAACTTGCAACTCTTCGGGGGCGGGTAGATGCGTTGGACGCTCGCACAGCTAAACTAGAAGCTCATCAGTTCTCTACCACTGTTACGCTAAAAGGAGAGGCAATTTTCAGCCTTTCCGGTTTCACTGGCGGCTCAACAACTTTGCGTGACGGTCGTGACAACACGCTCTCCACCAACCCACAAACTTCCTCGAACATCGTTTTCAGCGATCGTCTTCGGATTGTCCTTAACGCCAACTTCACACATGAGGATTTGTTGAGGATTCGTTTTCAGCCCAATAACACTATTAGTTTTGCTGGAAAGACCCTCACAGGTACGAATCAAGCACGGCTGGGCTGGGACGGGGACAATAGCAACACCCCTGTAATCAATCAACTGTTCTATTGCTTCCCTGTTTTCAGCAAGCAATCATCTGAGAGCAAGCAATCATCGTGTACAACCAAGGATTTGAAATCGGGTGGGCGAATCTTTATAGGTGCAGTGAGTACTCCTGACGATTTCCTCTACACAATCACCCCCTATGACCCCAATGGTATGGGGGCGATCTCGCGCTTTGGTACACGCAGCCCGATTTACCGCATTGGCAGTACAAATACCTCTGTTGGCTTTGCTTACAATTTCAGACCTTGGATCCAGATTTCTGGTCTATATGCAGTACCAGCAGCTTATACAATTCCTAAGACAAGTCCTAAGAATGGTTTATTTAACAGCACTTTTACTGCTACTGGCCAGATCTTTGTGAAACCGGCTAAGAATCTAGATGTAGCTCTGACCTACGTTCATGCTTACCTCCCGGATGGCAATCTCAACACAGGTACTGGTAGTTCCCTAGCAGAGAACATTGGAAACTCTCAGCCTACAAATGCAGATTCTTACGGGTTAGAAGCTACGTGGCGCATGTCACGTCGTTTTAGATTCACGGGTTGGGTTAATTACACAGCTGCTAATCAGACATCTGGAAAAGGTGCGGCTGAGAGTTTAAACTATATGGCTTTTTTGGGCTTACGGCTACCATTGGAGACATCAAAGATATTGAAAACAGAGGACGTATTAGATGTATCAGGCGCATGGGATCCAAAAACTAACAATTTTAACGAGTTAGTCTTTGGTTTTGGTCAGCCTCCTAAACTAACAGGTGTCCAAGGTGCAGGAGTGGGTAGAGCAGAACGAGACACCACCTATCAGATCGAATCTTTCTACAACATCCACATCAACAAACATCTCCTGATTACACCAGGTTTTTTCTACATCATTAACCCTGAAAACAACTCGACTAACAAAAATATTTTTGTGGGCGTGCTCCGTAGCACATTGACCTTCTAACTTTTTTCGGTAGTAAACTTGTTAGGTGGTTATAGTTTGAGTAATTTTAGTCGAAACTTTTTGCTTGAATATCCTTATAAAGTTTTGTAAACGATTGGAATATCCTTAATCTCTGGCTTCGATAAGCTGTTAGGAAACAAAGAGCTAGTAGGGTAGTGTCATGATTAGGACTAGGAGTTTGAACGTGAACCCTGTACTATGTTGTAGTTCTGGGTATCGGAAAGCGTTAACGGATTCCGTGGTGGAAAACAGTGCTGTTACAAATCTTTACATGCAGCCTGAACGCTTATATGTCATTGAAACCATAACGCCTTTTTTATACAAGCGTGAGCGTAAGTGTTGAAGTATTCAATACATATCACTTTACCGTATCACTTTTGCCGTACCATACATATGATGCTGTCGCAAAAACGGTGTCGTTGTTTCTTCTGATCCACCCAATCAACCATTCACAGCAACACAAGCCGCATCGTCAAGTTCCTCAACACCACTCAAATCAAAGATATTCAGTTTGTTCTGTTTGTTGTTCTCTTTAGTATTTGACATGTTAAATATCAGGTAGATGTGCTGTTGATAAATATACAGCTTTGTAGCCACACACCAGAAGTCCCATCACAAAACCAAGCTGGATAAGAGTTTATCTATAGCTCATATTCTTCTACAACATCGATATCACCTAAACTTACTTTGATGGAGAAAGCTTTTCCTACTTCACCTTTAAAGGGTTTGAGTTGAATGTAATTATCTTGAGTTCTGGAAGTAACTTCTTGAAGTATTTTTTTAGCTTTAGTTAGCAAAGTTATTCTGATGTTGGGTGGTAGATATGTTTCCCCGTCTGTTGGATGTAACTGTGCCAAAACATGTAACCTACCCTCGTCCTCCTCTAAGATATTTACTAGGAGAGCAACGGTTAAATCACCCAGTTGTACTCCTGTGTCAATGAGTTTAGCTCTCTTAGTCCCTTCTTCATTATTCGCTAATAAAATTTGTGTACGGGTTGTTAGTGTCTGATCTTCCGTGATAGGAGCCACATCCGGTCTAGTATCATAAATCGCGATCGCTGCTATTGCCTCGGTATTAGCAAAACCAAAGAACACAACAGCCACAAGTGCAAAACCAGCAACAATCTTCCCGATGAATTTTTTCATCTTGACTCCTTGATATAAGATGGATATCACCTAGGAGATATTCACATAGATTGAGATCACAAGTCAATTCTTTCCCAACACCGACGACTACACCAATAGACCCCAGGAACAGCCCCAGGAAGCGATTAGAGAGGTGTTATGGGGTTTTGTTATGTCTAATAGCGTAAAAAAACACCTCTCGGCATTCATAGCTACTTAAACAAACTGGATATCATCATTGGGTATATATCCAAGTTCCAACCCTGCTAATATTGGTTCGGTAAACCTGATAACTTTGTTGGGCGGTGCGTTAGGTTAGTGCTACGCACCTTATGACAACAGCTTGGAAAAACTAATTCCTAAGCAGCTACTGGTTCCTCATAGGGGATAAACATTTTTTTAGCCGCACCACAAATCGGACAGTGCCAATCATCAGGAATTGCTTCAAATGGCGTACCAGGAGCAATTCCTGAATCAGGATCGCCCTCTACTGGATCATAAATCATTGAACACTGGCGGCAAATCCATTTTTGCGTTGTTAATTTAGGTGCTGCTGCTGCTCCTTCCAGTTCGTGGAGTGCTTCAGTATACCTAAGAGCATGATAATTTTCAATGTGCGTTAATAAACCAAAGTTATGGGCTGCTTTACGGAAAATCTGAGCATGTTCACGGGACTCAGCCTCTTGTGCTTCAAATTCTACAACAGCTTTGTTGTCTCGATCTGTACGTGCAGCATCTGCAAATCCGGGATACATAGTAGTGTATTCATATGTTTCTCCCTCGATCGCTAACTCTAGACACTTTGCGGCGATCGCTTTCTTTTGCTCTTCAGTTAACGAAGCCACGTCATCAACCACCAACTCTGGATGCATCAATCGGAAATGAGCAAAGGCGTGTTCTGTCTCTTGATTTGCCGTTTCGTGAAACAGCTTTGATAGTTCCTTCATCCCTAACTTGCGAGTCACTTCCGCAAAGAACAGATACTTGCGATTTGCCATTGATTCTCCACCAAAGGCTTCGGCTAAATTCTTCGCCGTATTTGAGTTTGACAGATCCATAGTTTTTTTCTCAATACATTTACAAACAGGCTACCGCTAAGCTCATGCGCGCTTCAGATGACTGTTAACAGTCTAATTGAATAAACGTGCAAGGTCTAATCAAGACATCTAAACGATGTCAGATCTTAAGCAAACTCATAACGAGTACGTTTTAATTATATGCATAACGATGATGAATTGGCAAATGTTTATAATGTTTTTATGAAACTGGTCATCCTAGCCCAGATTTCTTGTAACTGTACGTTTGGCTCATTTTTGAAGGCAAGAGGAATTAATGCCGTTTCTCTACAGCCAACTAACACTCTTTTTATGACTAACGGAGGCGGAATTGTTGTCCTGAAGTTGCTGCGTCAAGCGATCGCCGCTGATGTGACGAGTCCGAGCGTTCTCCTGAATGATGCGTGGATGATGCTTGTCGTTGCGACTAATCTGAGTGTTCGTTACCGCTTCCTGTAGCTTGGTAGTAGACATAAATTCGTCTTATGCTGGTAGATTTTTATAAACTTTAATCTGCCTAACTTTATTGCTAGGACTTGGGTTTATACTCTAGGAAAACAAACAATACAGTTAGTTGTACTTAGGCAGCTGGATGCCGATCGCCAATAAACTCTGCAAGCGCAATAAATCTGCTCCTGACTGATATAGCAAATCTCCCTTACCTAACAGATAAGCCGCATCTGTTTCGCCCAAAATGATTTTGGAATCTGCCTCAGTCGCAGTACGTAGAGCGACTCTACCCGGAAGGTTAGAGCGAATCAGCGGGGTTACTACTCTTGCTTCTGGACGTTGAGTAGCAATAATTAAATGAATCCCAGCCGCTCGCGCCATAGCTCCTAACCTTTTAATACTTTGTTCTAAATTATTGCGGCTCTCTTTCTCGGCCATAAAATCAGCATACTCATCGAAGATACAAACAATGCGAGGAAGTAACTGACGATTTTGAGAATTCATTTTTTGATTGTAAGTATTAATATCGTTACAGCCAGCTTGTTCAAATTGCTGGTAGCGTTGCTGCATTTCCTCAACTAGCTGCACCATTAAATCAATCGCTTCCGTATCTTGTTTGATGACAGGTGTGTACAACCACGGTAGCTGTTCAAAGTCAGAAAAGGTAACTCGCTTGGGATCGATCAGGACAATTTGTAAAGTATTGGCAGAGTGACGCACCAATAGGCTCAGCAGTAAGGAACGTAAAAACTCACTTTTACCACTACCTGTTGTACCACCAACAAGAAAATGGCAAGTGTTAGAGTCGGATAGGTCTGCTTCTACTAAATTTCCATTCATGTTAACACCTATCGCTATTTTGATTGGACCTAACCCAGGTGAAAGTTCCGGCTGCACATACTCCTCAAACCGGGCTATTTGGCGATCTGGACGAGGGAGATCCACGCTGACGTATCCCGCTTGAGGAGCAATACGTGGACGGAATTCCAGTCCCAACTGCACTCTCAGGTCATCAGATAGCCTTATAATTGATCCAACCTTAACACCAAGATTGGGCTTGAGCTTCACCCTGATAAACGCTGGACCGCTCACTGCTCCCTGGTACTCAGTGCCAATTCCAAAATGTCGTAGGGCTGTTACTAGCTTTTCGCCTAGAGCATTTGCATCTGTATGAGTAGTGGTTCCAACAGTGACATCTGTTGTCCGTTCATCAGCTTTAATTACAGTCCGACTTTGAGCAGAGGATGGTGGATGAGAATCAGTTGGCTGGCTATTAGTAGCAGTAAAAAAGGTCTGGCACTTTGTCTGCTGTGGACAGATTTGGCAAAGGTGAGACTGTGCTGTAGGAGGTGGAGGATCAAGATTGAATTGAGACCAATTTAACCACTGTTGCATCTGCTGAAGTTTCTGAGGAATTAGTTGATGTACAGTGTTTTCAAGTTGTTCCCAAGAAAAAGTCAATTCTTGGAGATCAGGCAAAACACAGTAGACTGCTGAATTAATTGGTAAACCAACCTTTTCCCGCAGCATATAACTATAAAGAGCAACTTGGGCTAGCTGTGCTGACGGATCTACTGACTGGTAGGTTTTGTACTCTACTACGCAGAGGCGATGTTTTTCAAAGTCGTAAACTAGGCTATCGAATCTCCCTTGTACTAATTGCTGAGTACCATTTGCCAAACTAAAGTAATGTTTCACGCTCAATTCCTGAGCTATGAAAGTTTTAGTGAGAACTTCAGCAGCAGTACAATACCTTCGATTCTTGAGCAGTAGTTCAGCCCATAGCCGGATCAAGCTTGTAAGTCCTTGCCAAAGTTGCAACAGTGCAGGAGCTTTTCCTGGCTCATTTTTGCTAGCTTCCTGAAGATGTGGAAAAAAGATTTGCTCATAAAACAACTGCTGCATCTGAGCAGCGATCGCTTCTACTTGAATCTGGGATGGTTCTGGCTCTAGCAAAGACTGAAAGTGGCTATCTTGTTGAGTAAGTTTGATAAACTCCTCTGATAATTGGTGAAATGACTTACCAATCCCTAAGGAGTTCCCTGAGGGTAGGAACATCGTCTTTCCTCCAAAACGGTATCCTAAAAAAAATAAGCGGGGACACTCAAAGGCAACTCGAACATTAGTAACGCTAAAAGGAAGCTGCTGTTGCAGTGGTGTAGGTTCTTTACCTTGATTAACTAATTCTAGCAAACGGAGATGTACCTGAGCCAGGTAAACTGGATCCATTGTGGCATAGTCTAACTGCTTTACACTCAAGGGTCGCTGTCCCCAATCGCTTCCCTGTTCGGTTTTGTCTACAGTAGAAAATTGGCAGAGTTTTTCTGCTAGAGTCTTGAGTTTTAAGTCAGGTACTGCTAGAATATCGATAGGGATTTTTTTTGCTAGCTTCCAAGTACAAGTAACATTCTTTGCTAGATCTTTGCCGAGAAATCGAAGATCAAAACTGGCATTGTGAAACACTTTCTCAAGTTTAGGATTTTTCATGATTTGGTTGACAAAAAATGTCACCAAGTCAGGTTTTTCCAGCACATCTAACAAATAAACGCTATCGCCAGTTAAGTCTTTGGCGTCTGCTAATACCTGGATAAGAGATAGCCTGGGATTACTGGTATTATAGTCAGCCACCTCGGTATCTAACCAGAGAATTTTGGAAGAAGTAAGTTTAGTAATAACTGGTCGAATTTCAGTGTCCTTCGTTAGATATAGCATTAGGTAAGGTAGCCTATTTTTTGGAATAAAAGTTTAATTTTATGATTGACTAATTAACGGTACGACAAGAAAGTATTTGAATCGTACTTGATATGAGTTGATACATTACACTTTTAGCACTACTTAAATAGTCTTGGGTACCCAACAAATTAGCTGCTCATCAACAATTTTTATTCGCTTTGATTGATAAAGTTGTTGGATGAGTTGCTGAACTTGTGGTTTATTAACATCAGGGAATTGATTAGTAGCATTCTTAATTAAGATATCCTTCGCTAAAAGAGATTGAGTTTGAATTAGATTTAACAAAAATTTCTCCACTTCGGCGAGCTTTAAAATGTCCTTGCCAATAATTTTTATTCCATCTTCAATAATTTTAATTTCCTGTAGTAATAAGCAGTCTTTTAGGAAATTTGACTTACGAACCAGTACTTCCAACTCTTTAAGGTTTAGAGTTTCACTACCGATTTCTAGCTCTCCACCACGAGCGTCATTCACCAACTTGTGATAAGTTGCAAGATAATGGACTGAGGTTAAGTCTGGTATAATATGACAATAGGGTGAGCCTGTAAAAATTTCTGTATATAGTCTGTAACCTTTATTATTAGGTTTCCCTACCCCTTCTGACCGAATTAAATACAAAGTTTGGCACTTATTCTCTCTAACTGACTTTTGACAAGCCTCCATGACACTATAGAAGCTATTCATATGTGATTCTTCAGCCCAGACCACTCCTACTCTTGCAGTCCGACTAGGTTGCTGGTAACTCAGAGAGTAACTAGTATATTTTGGACTAGAAAGTAAATTCGGCTTGATTTCCTCCACTTTTAAAGTCGATAGAGCTTCCTGCAACATTTGGATTAATTCTGGAGAAGAGTAATGCCGAAGATGAGTAACTTTTTGCTTAACCTTTTGAAATTCTTTGATCCAAAGTAGTTGAAATTCAGCTAATACTTTTTCTTTTTGACCTCCTCCACTTCCTCCACTTCCTCCACCTTCTCCACTTAGAGAATCTTTGTATATTTGAAACTCCTGCTTTCCTAGGTTCAACACGACACGAGGTAACACTTCATGCCCTGGAAAGCTTTTCTTCAGCATCTGCTGAGTTAATGGGTAAATAGGGGAGTCAGGCTTTGGGCTGGCTTGGCAATACATCGGACGAAGGCGAAATCTCCACAGTTCTTCTGCTTGATCTATTCGTATGCGTTCAAGCGGTATTTGTAAACTAATCCTATCGATATCAGCACCCTGAAGTCTTTCGGAGTTTTTATTCCAGGTCTCTTTGGGGATACTAATAATAATCAAAAAGCCTTTCCACTGTCCATTATGAATAGCCATATTCACGCTGAATAAAGCGTGTATATCTATAGAACCATCTGGCAATCTAGCAATCGCATCTAAGCTATCAAAACATAGTACAATTGGTTGAGTTTTAGCACAGATTTTACTAAAGTTTCGTAAAATCCCTTGAGCCGAATTTTCGTTGTCGATCAAATGCTTAACTTGTAATTTATTAAGGCTTTCTTCATCGAGACTATCCCCTCTTAACCATTCGCAAGCTAAAGAATATAAATTTGGATTAGTTAAATCATAAAGGATACCAAAAAATTCATTAGCATTATAAATGCCTTGGATTCCAATACTTTGCTTTAAAATATCAATAAAAGCTCTTCGTTCCCTACTTTCTTCTGTTTTTATTTTGCCAAAGAGTTTTTGGATTTTTCTAATTATACTTTGATGCTCACTCTGTAATCCCTTCTCAATAGTAGACAAACAACTTTTTAACCAGAGAATTAATTGAGAATCTTTTTGTCCTGCTGGAGCCTTAACTAAGCTATCAACTGTATAGCGGAGGATGTGCCTCCAAATATGATCGCTAGTAGGGAATGGTTCAATGTAGACAAAGAACGCTTGGTCATTTAACGTTTCTTTCAGTCGTCCAAGGAAGTGAGTTTTTCCAGATCCAACTTCTCCATAGAGAAGGATGGTACGACTTTGACTATCTTTACTGATTTGAGATAAAGTACTTGTGATGTCAGTTAATGCCTTTTGATGGATAGACTTCACTGTAGGAGATGGTTCAGATTCCTCCCAAAAATTCCGCGCAATAGAACACTCAAATGGGTTTACGGATTGTTTAATGAGTTCATCGATTGTCGCCATACAAATCTCCTTGAACTTTTCTTTTGTGAGTTAGTTTACTGAGGCTTTGGGTAAATTCGGCTATTTCACCGTAATAAAGAACAAACAGCCACCAGCTAATTGCGGAATTCCAGCATGAACCTGTTCAGGAGTATAGTTACGGGGTTCTGCTAAAGTACTCAACCCAATTTTCTTACTCCGTTGCAGACTATAAAATGCCTGATCTAATTCATCCCTTAATAGTGGAGGTTGTAATTTCTGTCGGACATGAAAAATCGGTAAGTAGTTTTTTGTTGCAAGTTCTCGATCTAGCTCACGGATTATTTGAAAAATTTCGTCGTCAGTTGGTTTGTTTACTGATGAAGTTAAAGGAGTTGTAGATACATGCTCTTGAACGGAAATTTCATCAGCTTTAACGTGTGAGGGTTTACGCAAAAACCGTAGGTAGTTTGTCAGTAAATCTAAACTAAGTACAGGGTTATTGCCTTTGCCAACGTAATCATCCCGCAGGTAGTCTTGTCCTTGCTGGGTTATCCATACTTCAGCTTTCTGCTTTTTGATGGCAGTTTCGACTTCTATTAATCCCCGTTCTTTTAAACTCTCCAAAATGATGTCTCGCTCTGCTGCCTTCAGGGACGATACTGTTATTTTACTGGGCGCAACTTTTCCAGAAGCTTTGGCGATCGCCTCTAAAACCTTCACCTCTTGATCTGGTATAGGTAACTCGGTTGGCTTCATCTTGAGGAGCGTTTTACCTGCAGGAGTTATTTTCACCCCAGCAATCTCACGAGAAAAATCTACCAATCCGCGATCGCCTAAACTGCGACAAATTTTGTTCTTGTTTGTCTTGAAGCTGCTAAAGATAGAAGCAGAAAGGGGTGAGCGGTAGTTTGTACAACCTAATAATCTCAAAATAAACTTCAATTCATCAGATTCCATAAAAAACTCTTATCCTAGTTTTTTCTCTCATATTTACCCAAGTTGCTAGTTATCAAAAAGCACCTTAATTTAAGTACTGAGTTGGAATTTTTAGTATTTAACCATACTTCAAGATAGGCTTTTTGTATCTTTATACTACCATTTGTAGACATTATCTAGCAACTTGCCTCACATTCCTTGAGTTCTTTCCAAATTGACAGGAAGCAACACTGGACAGTAGAAACAACAGTAGTCAGAATAGATATCTCATGCTGACTTCAGTGAAAGCTACCTATCTTTAAAGATTCCCTTGGCAAAGAGGTTTCTAACAGGAGCAACGCGAAACGCTCAATATGGATTACACGGAGATAGGAATTTGTCAGAATTGACAGCCCGACCTAGAAACCTGGTGCTATTTCCGGTGGTCTCAAACGGTTAGCACCAAAGCTCCAACAATCCGCAGTATACTCAATGTATAAAGATTCAGATCATAATTCTCAACGATGGTAACCCAAAAAATCAGCATATGGGGCAACTCTCTTGGAATCAGGCTCCCGCAAACTATTATTCACCAGATGGGATTAAAACAAGGAGACTTGGTTGCCATTTCAACTGAGGACAATAAGATCGTTCTATCTCCAGCAAGACCCAGGTATACCCTGAATGAACTGCTTAAAGATGTCATCCCGGATAGGCAGCATGATGAAGTGGATTGGGGAGAACCTATGCGAGAAGAAAGTTGGTAAAGATCGACGGGTGTGTCCCTGAGCGTGGTGACATTATCCAATTGGAACTGAATTCCCGCACTGGTAGTGAGCAGGCAGGTTATGAACGAATATACTCTCGGTAACCTCACAGATGATGAAGAGCTGAATTTCTCGGAAGAAGCAGAGGTTTTCGTTTTTCCAACTTCTTTTGCTCAGCAGCGGTTGTGGTTTCTCGATCAGTTAGCACCAGGTAATCCATTTTACAACGTTTCCGCAGCACTTCGCTTGACAGGTTCCCTCAAATTCACAGCCTTAAAACAGACATTCAACGAAATTGTACGTCGCCACGAAACCTTACGTACTACCTTTATTATGCTAGAGCAGCAACCAGTACAGGCGATTGCGCCCAGCTTAAGCATACCTCTTCCTCTAATAGATCTACGCAACTTCGATAGCCAAGAACGTGAGACACAAGCGCGGCAAATTGCAACCCAAGAAGCTCAACGTCCTTTTAATCTCTCCACCGGATCATTGCTGCGAGTGAAGCTGTTACAACTAGATGAAGCAGAATATGTGCTGCTGCTAAATCTACATCACATTGTCGCCGATGGCTGGTCAATAGGAGTGTTGGTTAGAGAACTGGGGGTATTATACAAAGCTTTTGCCTCTGACCAATCCTTGTCTAATCTGCTGCCAGAACTACCGATTCAATACGCAGATTTTGCCCAATGGCAAAGGGAATGGCTGCAAGGAGTAGGGGCAAACGGGTATTCGCCGCTACAAAAGCAGTTAGCTTATTGGCAAAAGCAATTAGATGGAATTTCTGTGCTAAGTCTTCCCACGGACAGATTAAGATCAGCAGTTCCTACCTACAGGGGAGCAAAACAATTCATAGAGCTACCAAACTCCTTAACTCAAGCGCTAGAGGTACTTAGCTACAGTGAAGGTGCTACCTTGTTCATGACAATGCTCGCAGCATTTCAGACTTTGCTCTATCGTTACACGCAGCAAGAGGATATTACAGTTGGTTCACCTATTGCTAATCGCAACCGTAGCGAGCTAGAAGGGTTAATTGGTTGTTTTGTCAATAGCTTGGTGCTACGTACAGATTTCTCTGGTAACCCGACGTTTCGAGAGTTGTTGCGTCGAGTGCGAGAGGTAACTTTAGGAGCATACAGCCATCAGGACTTACCGTTTGAAAAGCTGGTAGAAGAACTGCATCCAGAGCGAGATTTAAGCTATCATCCTTTTTTTCAGGTTGTATTTAGCCTGCAAAACACTCCCATTGAAGCGCTAGAGTTACCTGGTATAACGCTTTCAGTGTTTGAATTTGACACCAAAACAGCAAAACTAGATTTAGAGTTCCATCTGTGGCAAGACTTGGACACTTTAAAAGGAGAAATGGTCTATAGCACCGATTTATTTGACGATGCGACCATTACCCGGATGCTGGGACATTTCCAAACGCTGCTAGAAAGTGTTGTCGCAAATCCAGAACAGCGTCTTTCAGATTTGTCTTTGATTACTGTGCGAGAACTACAGGAGTTATTAATCGATTGGAACGACACAAAAAGAGATTACTCACACAACAAGTGTTTTCATCAGTTATTTGAAGCGCAGGTAGAGGAAACTCCTGATGCGATCGCGCTAGTATTTGGCGATGAACAACTTAGCTACAGAGAGTTAAATAGGCGCAGCAACCAACTTGCACATTATCTGCAAAAAATAGGCGTAGAAACCCAATCTTTAGTTGGTATTTGTGTAGAGCGTTCGCCACTAATGATAATTGCACTATTAGGTATCTTCAAAGCGGGTGGAGCATATTTGCCTTTAGATCCGAGTCTACCTCAAGAGCGTCTTAACTTTATGCTAGAAGATGCGAAAGTATCAGTCTTGCTCACTCATTCATCCTTAGCCCCCGTTTTTAATGAAGGTTGGAGAGATCTGTTATCTGTAATTTGCATAGATGAAGATTGGGCAACTATTAAACAATACAGCCAAGAAAATCCAATTAGTTGTGTAACACTTGAAAACCTGGCTTATGTGATCTATACCTCCGGCTCAACAGGAAAACCTAAAGGCGTTTTGCTCCAGCATCGAGGATTGTCAAACTTAGCAGAAGCTCAGATCGAAGTTTTCAACTTGCAACCGAGTAACCGCATTTTGCAGTTCGCATCATTAAGTTTTGATGCTTCAATTTTTGAGATTGTTATGGCACTGCGAACAGGAGCAACTCTTTATTTAGCAAACAAAGAATCCCTTGTACCCGGACAACCTTTGCTCCAATTATTGCGAGAAAAAGCTATTACTCACGTCACTCTTCCACCAGCAGTCTTAGCAATCCTACCTTCAGAATCACTTCCCGCGTTGCAAACTATTATTTGTGCAGGGGAATCCTGTACTGAGGATATTGTAAAACGTTGGTGGAAACCTCAGCGTCGGTTTTTTAATGCTTACGGGCTTACTGAATCAACAGTTTGGTCAACCGTTGTAGAGATTGATACGATAAGTGAAAAGCCACCCATCGGTCGCCCTATTGCTAATACTCAAATTTATATATTAGATAAGCATCTACAACCTTTACCAATTGGAATTCCAGGCGAATTATACATAGGCAGCGATGGATTGGCACAGGGATATATTAACCGTCCAGAATTCACTAATGAAAAATTTATTCCTAATCCTTTTATTCCTAAAAATAAAGCGCGGCTTTACAAGACTGGTGATTTAGCACGCTACTTAAATGATGGTAATATAGAATTTTTAGGTCGCATTGATAATCAAGTAAAAATTCGTGGTTTCCGTATTGAGTTGTCAGAAATTGAAACAGCACTAAGTCAGCATAAAACTGTGCAAAAAGCAGTAGTCATCACTAAAGAACACGTATCTGGTGATAAGTATTTGGTGGCTTATATTGTTCCCAATTTAGAAAGCCAAAATTTCGTGTCCTTGTTACGTAATTTCTTAAAAGAAAAATTACCTGAATACATGGTGCCAAAAGTTTTTGTGGTGCTGGATTCTCTGCCGTTAACAGCTAATGGCAAAGTGGACCGTCGGGCGCTAACAGAACTCAACAGTCCCGCTAACCGTATAATAGATAAAACATTTATTGCTCCTCGTACTCCAACCGAGTCCACCTTGGCAAAAATTTGGGCTGAAGTCCTGAATGTTGAGCGTGTGGGTATTTACGATAACTTCTTCGACTTAGGAGGAGATTCACTGTTAACTGTACGCCTCCTCAAGGAGATAGGCAAGCAGTTGGGGCGGGAATTGCCTCTATCTACCTTATTTTTAAATCCTACAATTGAAAGTTTAGCAGCTTCTCTATCAGACACATACTCTCTAGCGTGGTCTCCGTTAGTTCCAATTCAACCTGCTGGTTCAAATCCAGCTTTCTTCTGCGTCCATCCAATTTTTGGTGTTGTCTTTCCTTATTACGAATTGGCTACTCATTTGGGAAAAAATCAACCATTTTATGGGCTACAACCCGTTGGGCTTGACGGAAAAACTCCTCCACTAACTCGCATTGAGGATATGGCTAGCCATTATATTGAAGCATTACGCAAAGTGCAACCACAAGGCCCTTATTTTTTAGGAGGGTGGTCTTTTGGAAGTTGGGTTGCTTTTGAGATGGCTCAACAACTTCAAAAATCTGGGGAAGAAGTGGCTCTACTGGCTGTGCTTGACACTTTAGCACCAATACCAGGCAATATACCTTCTTTGGGTAGTGGTTTGAAGTTTATGCTAACTACGGTGGCGCGATATATATGGCCGTTTTTCCTCGATTATTTTTACCTAATTATTGCTATCGCTAAGGATCGGATTAGCAATTTAATTGCTCGATTTCCTAATTTAAATAAAGTTGTGCGATGCTCCTTTAGGAGCCGCCAAAAGCGATCGCTCGAAACAAATTTGCTCTCTCACTTCCCCCTAAAAGAGGATGCCACAGTTAACGCTATACCGGAAGAATCCAAGTTAAGACTTTTAAGCGAGCTAGCAATTCGTCCAATGCTTCGTGTTTTCTATGCTAATAGCCAAGCAGTGCTTAACTACGTTCCTCAAACCTACCCTAAACGAATTAATGTTTTCAGAACAGAGGTTCAGTCAAGTATTGCCAAGGAAGATCCGAGTATGGACTGGGATAAACTAACTCTCGAAGGAACGGAAATTTATAATGTTCCTGGCAATCATCTAACTATGCTGCGAAAACCCCACATCCAAGTTCTTGCTATACAGCTAAAAGCCTGTATTGAGAAAGCACAAAAGTCAAAATAAGGATCAATATGTCTTCTGAAGAAGTATTCGTATTTCCAACATCTTTTGCTCAGCAGAGGCTATGGTTCCTAGATCAGTTGATCCCTGGCAATACTATTTACAATGTGCCGACAGTGATTCGCTTGACAGGTTCGCTTAACTTAACGGCATTAGAGCAAACTTTTAACGAAATTGTACGTCGCCACGAAAGCTTACGAACCACATTTATAACGCTGGATGGACAACCCCTACAGGCTATTGCACCCAGCTTAACAATACCTATTTCTGTACTAGATCTCCAAGAATTACCAGGCGATCAACAGGAAATAGAAGCAAAGTACATTATTACCGCAGAAATAGAACGTCCTTTTAGTTTATCGTCTGAGCCATTGTTGCGAGTCATAATACTGGTATTATCCCAGGCAGAACATATTCTATTACTGAATATACACCATATCATCTGCGACGATTGGTCTATTGGGGTGCTGATTCGGGAAATAGGAACGCTATACACAGCTTATCTAAATCCCGAAAGCAACTCCTCTTCCTCATCAATCCTTCTCGAACTCCCTCTTCAGTACGCTGATTTTGCTCACTGGCAACGCGAGTGGTTGCAAGGAGAAGTACTCGAAACGCAGTTAGCTTACTGGCGAGATCAATTAAACGGTATATCGATACTCCATTTGCCTACTAACAAACCAAGACCAGCTATACAAAGCTATCAAGGAGCAACACAATTTCTAGAATTACCGAAAGAGCTAATTGATGCACTAGAAAAACTATCGCAGGAACAAGGTGTCACTCTATTTATGACACTGCTGGCAGCATTTCAAACATTACTTTACCGCTACACACACCAAGAAGATATCGCAGTGGGTTCGCCAATTGCTAACCGTAATCGTAGCGAAATAGAGGAAATAATTGGCTTTTTTGTCAATAGTTTAGTACTACGCAGCGACTTATCTGGAAACCCGACTTTTCGAGAACTATTAGCCAGAGTAAGGGAAGTCACGTTAGGAGCATACAGCCACCAAGATTTGCCGTTTGAAAAGTTAGTAGAAGAACTACATCCAGAGAGAAACTTGAGCTACCATCCGCTCTTTCAAGTCGTGTTTGGTTTGCAGAATTCTCCGATGTCAGCATTACAATTACCTGGATTGTTACCTAGTTTTATTAATATTGACTTTAAAAAAACGCGCTTTGATTTAGAAATGCATTTGTGGAAGTGTTCTGAGGATTTCAGGAGTTTATGGGGCGGAAACTGGAAGTACTCTGAAGGTCTCCGAGGCCTGATGGTTTACAACACAGATTTGTTTGATAAAGCCACTATTAACCGGATGCTAAAACATTTTAAAACTCTGTTGTCAGGAGTTGTTGAAAATCCCGCTCAAAAAATTGGCAGTTTACCATTATTAAGTGAAGAGGAGTTACATCAGGTATTGGTGGAATGGAATAACACCCAAGCAGATTATCCTCAAGATAAGTGTGTCCATCAATTGTTTGAAGAAAAAGTAAAACAGTATCCTGATTCTGTAGCGGTAGAATTTGATAATAAACAACTTACTTATCAGGAGTTGAATACTTGTAGCAATAAACTAGCACAATATTTACAAAAAATCGGAGTATCTTCAGAAGCTTTTGTCGGCATCTGTATTTCACAGTCTGTGGAAATGATAATCGGGTTGTTGGGTATTCTTAAAGCAGGGGGGGTGTATGTTCCATTAGACCCCAGCTATCCGCAAGAACGCTTAAATTTTATGCTTGAAGATGCTCAGGTTTCAGTATTGCTGACACACGAAAGTTTTCTCAAGCATTTTGAAGGTTTCTCAAGTCCAATTATTTGTATAGATAAAGATTGGGAACTGATTAACCAAGAAAAGGAATATAATACCAAAAGCAATTTAAGCAGTGATAATTTAGCATACGTTATTTACACTTCTGGTTCTACAGGACAACCCAAAGGAGTTGCTGTAACTCACAAAGCAATAAATCGGCTAGTGTGTAATACTAACTATATAACATTATCCCCTGGTGATAAAATTTCCCAAGCTTCTAATACGTCTTTCGATGCAGCAACCTTCGAGATTTGGGGGGCGCTACTTAACGGCGCTCAACTTGTGGGAGTTAGTAAAGATGTAACGCTCTCGCCTCGGAAGTTTGCATCACAGCTACGAGAAAAAGATATCAACGTTGTGTTTTTGACCACCGCCTTATTTCAACTGATCGTTAGAGACATTCCGGAAGCTTTTTCTAGCTTGAAGTATTTACTATTTGGTGGCGAGACTGTTGATACAAGATGGATTAAAAAAATTCTTAACGACGGCGCGCCAAAGCACTTAATTCATGTTTATGGCCCTACAGAGAATACAACATTTTCCTCTTATTATTACGTGGAAGAGTTACCAGAATCAGCTACGTCTTTTCCTATTGGTCGTCCTATTACAAACACGCAGATATATATATTAGATACTTATTTACAACCTGTTCCTATTGGTGTTACTGGTGAACTATATCTTGGCGGCGACGGACTGGCGCGAGAATATCTCCGTCGCACTGAATTAACTACTAAACACTTTGTTCCTAATTCTTTTAGTAATAATCCAAAAGCACGTCTTTATAAAACAGGTGACCTAGCTCGGTATCGACCAGATGGTAATATTGAATTTTTAGGTCGCGTTGACAATCAAGTAAAAATTCGCGGTTTCCGTATTGAGTTATCGGAGATTGAAGCGGTGCTGAGTCAACATCCAGCAGTGAAAGAAACAGTCGTGACTGCTGGCGAGGATGTACCTGATGATAAGTACTTGGTTGCTTATATTGTTCCTCACCAAGAACAGATCGTGACGAGAGAAGCTCAAAACTTTGCGCCTTCACTTCGCGAATTCTTAAAGGAAAAGTTACCAGAATACATGCTGCCAAGAGCCTATATGGTGTTGGAATCTTTACCTCTAACACCTAATGGTAAAGTTGACCGCCGTGCTTTACCTATGCCTGATACAATTAGTTTCAATAATCAGGATTATGTAGCGCCGCGATCGCACCTCGAAGAGTTACTGGCAGAAATTTGGGCTAAAGTCTTGGGTAAAGAGCAAGTAGGCGTTCACGACAATTTCTTTGAATTAGGGGGTCATTCTCTACTAGCGACTCGCTTGACTTCCCGTATACGGGAGATGTTCCAAATAGATTTGTCTGTACGCAATTTGTTTGAAACACCAACAGTCGAACAACTCGCTAAGTACATTGACACCATACGTTGGGTAGCAAAAGATGTGAATAGAATTGAAACTACGGAAGTTCAGCGAGAAGACGTTGAATTTTAATCAATAACTTCTGGGTTATGTGAGTCAATAGGTAAACAAGTAAGTGTCACTATCTCGCGTGGAGTGGACTATTTGGTCGAGAGTACTTTAGTTGTCCTATTGGGGCTCTTGTGTGAAAATAAAATGCCGAGCCGCTCAACTTCGGGTTAACACAACAGGAGTCTTGCTGTGTGTAAGAGCCCTTTTGGCACATAAGCAGCTGGCGCATTTTATTTATTGGATCTCCCTTGCGGAGGTCTATCTCAAAGGAGTGGTTAATGAAAAGGAGTTATCGCGCTTTTGCTCATTGGTTTAACTACAAAGGTGAACCTCCAGCGATCGCATGGACAGCGTCGATCCTATGGTTGGTTTTAATTGGTTGGCTAGCTTTTGGGTGGAAATTGGGCAGTACAGGCTTGGTTGATGAAACAGAACCGCTGTTTGCTGAAGCAGCTAGGCAAATGACGGTGACAGGCGATTGGATCACGCCTTTTTTTAATGGAGAGACTCGTTTTGATAAGCCGATTTTAATTTACTGGCTGATGGCGATCGCCTACAAAATTGTAGGAGTAAATTCGTGGGCGGTGCGCTTGCCGTCAGCACTGAGTGCTTTCGGGCTGATGGGCTTGGTTTTTTATACACTGTGGTCTTTTGGCGTTGTTAATCCGAACCAATTCGAGTCTGCTCAAGGTAGCAAAACAGATCAAACACGACGGTATTGGTGGTGTGCTGGGTTAGGTTCTGCTTTAAGCGCATTAAATGCAGTGACGATTGTTTGGGCAAGAATCGGCTCGGCAGATTTATTACTTACTGGATGTATGGATGGGGCATTGTTGTGCTTTTTTATAGGTTATAGTCAACCGACCAAACCTAGGCTACAAGCTAGTTGGTATCTTGTTTTTTACGTGCTAATTGCCTTGGCAATTTTAACAAAGGGACCAGTAGGAATTGTTTTGCCAGGGCTGATAATTGGCGCATTTGTGCTTTACATAGGTAACTGGCGAGAAGTTTGGCACGAAATGCGTCCGGTAATGGGTAGTTTTCTAATTCTTGCACTTGTGCTGCCGTGGTATGTACTCGTGATCTGGCGCAATGGCTGGGCTTTTATTAACTCTTTTTTTGGATATCATAATCTAGAGCGTTTTACGGGTGTCGTTAATCACCACTCACAACCTTGGTACTTTTACTTTCTGGTGGTACTAGTTGGTTTTGTACCTTGGTCAATCTATTTGCCAATAGCGATCGCACGGCTGAAATTTTGGCAGCGATCGCACTGGCGTTCTTCAAACCGTTCCACGCAGCTTGGTCTATTTGCCTGGTTTTGGTTTATAGGTGTTTTTAGTTTCTTCACCATTGCTGTTACCAAACTGCCACACTATGTATTGCCCTTAATGCCAGCAGCGTCTATTTTAGTCGCGCTCATGTGGAGCAACCTACTAATTAAACCGGGAGGATCTGGGGAAGTAATTTCTTCTTCCCCTGCCTCAAGCGCGTCCTCATCCCTGGTGTTCAGTGGCTGGGTCAATGTAGTATTTCTATTAGCATTAGCTGGAGTATTCTTCTGGAGTCCGCACTTCATAGGCTACGACCCAGCCATAGTTAATCCGCGCCAGCTCATTGAAGACTCAGGGTTGCCAGTTTTGGGATGCGCCATCTGGTCAATTACCGCTGTGGCTATTGCGATTTTAGTATGGTACAGGCAGTGGGGTGGAGTGCTGATGATGAATTTGCTTGGGTTTTTGGCATTTGTGATTTTTGTGTTCATGCCTACGGGTTTACTGATAGATCAAGCGCGTCAGCTACCCCTGAGAGATTTGTCGGAGATCGTCACTAAAGTAGAGCAACCAGGCGAGCCTTTAGTTATGATCGGGTTCAAAAAGCCTAGTGTTGTATTTTACACCCAAAGACCAGTTAAATATGTCTTATTATACACAGATGCGTTGACACAGATCAAAAAAATATCCGTCACTCAGCCCCAACCACCTACCCTACTCATTCTGACTCAGCCTAAAAAATTAGAAGCTATGGGACTTCAGCCGAATCATTACCAGAACTTAGGCAAATCTGGGACTTACCAGCTTATCCGGATCTCTAAATCACAGTTCCAAGTATAATCCACGCTCATGGCATAAACAATCTGGTTTTAGATCAATTCAAACAAATAAATCATGTATTGTCTATGTTTCAAAAACTGGTGACTATCTATGAGTTGCAGTTGCATTTCTAAGTTTTTCAACGGCTTTCTTGCCAGGAATTTTAAAATTTTGTATGGAATTGGTGCCCAGCCTAGTAAAAGGTCATTGAAGAGTTCTAAAGTTGGTAGAATGTATTCATCATATTTTAACCTTGCTAGATCTAGAGTGGGTGTTACCCTTGATGTAATATCCTCAGATTTAATGATTTCAAAGCCAAATTCTTCTGCCGTTTTTAGATACTCACTGTTTTCGTGAGTACAAATTGCCAGGACGTTATCCTTATCAAAATTCTCTCTCAAAAAATAGTCTGAAACTAGCAAAATTCCTTTACTATTTAGTATAGTACGACACTTTTTAAATCCTGATTTAACCGGAATATACTGAGTACTCTCACTCATTAAAATTAGGTCGTATCTCTTATCTGTCTCAAAATCCTCGAACTTGGTTAAATAAAATGGAATTTCTCCTTTAGCTTTAAATGCTTCTTCTTGAGCTATATCTGGAGACAACGCTTCAACTTGAAACCCCTTTTCTTGTAGCAGCAGTGCATTTCCACCAGTTCCACATCCCACATCTAAAATTGTTTCAACACCTTGTGGAATTAATGAAATTAGGTGTTTGATGTACCTTTCTTGCGCTCGGTGCAAATTTTCTACTTTTAATTCGTCTTCTACATTCCAATAACCATAATGCAAGTAGTCTGACTTTGTAATCTTGCGGTAATAGTCAAGAATAGGATCTTTAACTTTTTGAGACATTGGTTGATATACGGCATAGTTTTTCAAATAATACCAGTTAGTAGCACTCTGGTTGATTGAAAAATTACGACTGGATTGTTGTTGCTGGTGAGATGACAAGTGCAGCACTTGCCTATGAACTGATGATTGTTGACGGTTGACGGTTGACGGTTCACACAAAGCCGTCCGTCATGACGGGGTTCTTACCCTCAGTTTTGTTGACAGTTAACTGTTAACAGTCAACACTCAGCAGTCAATAGATGACCTCAAAGCCACTCTCTACTGAAGACGGGAACGTTTCCTATACCGTTTAGATCTAGCAACTTCTTTTGCTTTCCGCTTGTCCTTTTGCAAGGGAGTTTCAAAATGGCGATGTTTCTTTATATCCGAAAAAATCCCGGCTTTGGAGACCTCTCGCTTAAATCGACGTAGGGCTGACTCAATTCCTTCGTTTTCGCCTACAGATATCTGGGTCATGTCCTCTCCTATTTAATTAACTTAAATTGATCACTGGTGGTCAACAATTCCGTTGAATGTGGGCAAAAAAGGGCAGACAACAAGTCTGCCCAAAATACGTAACAGCTAAATTGTTTGTTTTTTATGAAACGATTTAGATCGTCTGAGGATACTCCTTGAAGATGCTTAGTAGCGGCTTGTGTATCCCCTACCGCCACCACGTCTACCTCCAGAATCCCTGTCTTCTCTGGGCTTAGCCTTATTCACCTTGAGACTACGACCCATCCACTCCGCAGTATCGAGGGCTTCAATTGCTGCCGCCTCTTGCGCATCTGTTTCCATTTCCACAAAGGCAAAACCCCTGAGTTTACCTGTTTCTCGGTCTGTAGGTAATTGAACTCGCTTGACTGTTCCATATTCTGAGAAAACTTGTGTTATATCCTCTTCCCTTACTTCATAGGAGAGATTCCCGACATAAACTGACATAAAAGCATCTCCAGAACTAAATTATGCAGAAACTTTAGGTTCGGAGAGACGGTTGTAATTCAATAAGCACAAACTGTATAACCGAAAATAATTCCCATGGACCATCATAACATCTAAAGTTTAAATTGTACTAGAGAATTATCTCGGTCTTCATCTAGTTCTAATCTCGCTAATAATTTAGCAATGCTGCTATACTATAAGTACTTAAACAGAATTAACTACACAAAATTAACAGATAAAACCCTTATCTAGACTAGAAACTTGTGTGTAAATGATTCTGCGCCATTACTAAAGAAATGAGGTGTCTGTACAATCGAGTAAGTGAAATGTACTAGTATACTTTCGTTGCCTGACCTATTCAAGCAGTAAAAGATGCAGTTCGGCACGAAACTCAAGAAAAAACAGGAACTCATTTACTGGTACATAGAAGCAAGTTGACACGAAGTCTCTCTAGCTGTTTTTCCCCTTAATGAGGTTCTAATCATGAAAGTTCAAGCATTGGAGATTCGAATTGGACATCAAATACGCGCCTACTGCAATAATAAAATGCAGACTTGCACCGTGAAACAGATTCTTGAATCTAGTCAAGATACCATCACATTGCTCGTATTCACTCCTAAGCATTATCATACTTCACGCTCGTACACAGTCCGATTTCAGCGCCAAGCTTTAGTTAATTTGGTACCTGTTGTGTGAACGGCTAAGACTTGTAACAATTCCCTTTCAATGTGAATGACGTATCTACCTTGTTACAGGACTTATTAATTACATCGATAAAATTGATAAGGAATACCAATCTGATACTATTGATTGTGATATAGATCACAACTAATCTGTCCAGCAATTGCTAGGTTGCGAGACTAGATTTTTTCTTTTGCAGTACTCACCTGATCGCCTTCGTTAGTCGGTCAAGACAACGAAAGCGGGGGTAATGTGCGATCGCATAACCGTGAACGTTCCGCCCATTAGTTACAGATCAAAATGGGCTGAGGGAAAGGAATTTTACTTGTTTAGTTCCATTTGAGGGAGAGAATATCCTCATAGAAATCGTCCAATGAGCGCTCAAGAATTCAAAGATGTTTTGCAACAAGTCAACCTACAAAACTTGCTGACCCGCATTGATGGCTTCGATACAGAAGTTCCTTGGGAAAATTTTAAATGTTAAGCGATCGCTAACTCCGGAGATCAGCAGGTATAATTTAGCAAACGGGTGATAATGGAAAAACTTCTTTTTAAGGATAGAGATAGATTGAGAGCGCAGGCTCTATTTCTTGGTGAGGATATTAACTTAAAGAAGTTGGACAATTACGTTTGCTTGGGCAGTATGCCAGTAATGGTTTCAGTGGGTGAAAACGCCTGTGCTGTTCTGCTGAAGTACGGTGCAGTTGTCTTGTTCAACCTTGAGCCTGTGGAAAAGGTAGCCTTCTTAGCAAAACTATCGTCTCAGGTGAGCGAGCGTTTTGCCAACCCGGAAACAGAAGAGGTAGAAATTTATCTCAATGTTGCCCAGAGTGAGGGAGTTAAGGAAGGAAAAATATCGCTGCATGAATTTACTGTAGAACGCTTGCAGATAGTGGCTGATATTCTTGCCAAGAGTGTTGTATTATCTCACTATGAAACTAGCCTAGCAGTTGTATTTGATCAAATTGAACCGTTTGCAGCTAGTCTCCAACGTCAAAACACCGCAGCAAGCCAGAGTCGGGAATTACTACGTCAACTCGGCACTACGCTGTTAGTTCAACATAAAATTGTGGGTCGAGTAGAGATTATAGATAAACCGGAATTGCTATGGGAGTCACCACAGCTTGAAAAGTTATATTTGCGCTTGGAGGATGAATACGAAATCCGTGAACGTCACAATGCCCTCGAACGTAAACTAGAGCTAATTACCCAAACCGCACAAACAGTCCTGGAGTTCATGCAACATAGCAGTAGTCAACGAGTAGAGTGGTATGTGGTGATTCTGATCGTGGTGGAGATTGTCTTATCACTGTATGAGATCATCTTTAAAGGCTAGATGAGTCTAGTACCGCTGCGCGGAAGTCAAAAGTCAAAAGTCAAAAGTCAAAAGTATTATATATCAAGGTTTTTGCCTGTTTGAAATGGGTTGTTTATTTACGCCGTAGTGTACTAGTTGGTCGAGAGCACTTTTTATATGATACTAGTAAACTTGCTTACCCTGCGCGTGCATCTTTGGGAGTGCGCATGGAGTTGTGCTGGGCTTGGAGGAGCGATCGCCAAGAATCGTACAACTTTAAATCTTGAGAATGATTTATATGGTGTTGTGAATGTGATAAAAATACTAGGTTAGCTGATAGACACCATATAATAATAGCAAAAATAACTATTAACAATCAACATTCTTCTACTTTGAACTAATAACTGTTTTGAAGGAGTGTGATTTTGAATACAGTTGAATTCTTGTCTTATCTTCGCAGCTTAGATATTCAAATTTTTATTGCTGGTGGAAAGCTTCGTTGTAACGCACCTGAAGGAAGTCTTACAGCAGAACTGCGTGCAGAAATTCAAAACCATAAAGCACAAATTATTGAATTTTTAGAAGCAGCTAATCGTACTAATAACCAAACCTCTAGACCTCTTGCAACTATTTCACGAGATGGTAATCTTCCCCTCTCTTTTGCTCAGCAACGGCTGTGGTTTCTTGACCAATTAATCCCTAATAATCCTTTTTATAACATTCCAGTAGCATTATACTTAACAGGTTCGCTGAGTATAGCTGCCCTAGAGCAAACTTTTAACGAAATTGTCCGACGACATGAAGCTTTACGCACCAATTTCGTCATGCGAGTAGGACAACCAGTTCAGTTAATTAATCCTACGCTAACAATACCCTTACCTATAATAGATTTACGGCAACTGCCACAAGCTGAACGAGATATACAAGCACGACAATTAACTAACCAACAAGCCCAACATTGTTTCAATTTATCAACTGATCCGTTGCTACAAGTAAAACTGCTGCATTTGGATGAGACAGAATACATCCTACTGCTCAATATGCACCACATTGTCTCCGATGGTTGGTCTATTGGAGTGCTGATTCAAGAAATAGCAACACTTTACACAGCCTTTGCTAGCAATCAGCCTTCTCCTTTACCTAAACTTGCAATTCAATACGCAGACTTTGCATACTGGCAACGCCAATTGCAAGGGGAAGTATTGCAAAAGCAACTCGGTTACTGGGAGAAGCAATTAGACTGCTTTTCTATGTTAAATCTGCCAACCGATAGACTAAGACTACCTGCTCAAACTTACCAGGGTGCTAGACAACCTCTGCAATTATCAAAAAGTTTGAGCGAAGCACTTTTAGCTCTTGGACAGCAAGAAGGGGTAACTTTGTTCATAATCCTGCTGGCAGCATTCCAAATTTTACTTTACCGCTACACACAGCAAGAAGATATTGCTATTGGTTCGCCTATCGCAAATCGCAACCATAGTGAAATTGAAGGATTAATTGGTTTTTTTGTAAATAGCTTAGTACTCCGTACGGATTTATCAGGCAACCCAACTTTTCGGGAGTTATTGAGTCGAGTTAAAGAAGTAGCTTTAGGGGCTTATGCTCATCAAGATTTACCTTTTGAAAAACTTGTAGAAGAACTTCATCCAGAGCGTAATTTGAATCAGAATCCCTTATTTCAAGTTGTTTTTGCACTACAAAATGCGCCTATATCGGCATTAGAGTTACCCGGTTTAACTTTAAGTCCATTGACATTCGATACTGAAACAACACGCTTTGATTTGGAGTTTCATTTATGGGAGCCAAATACTGAAAATGGTTTATGGGTAGATAGTTCAGATGGAATTAGTGGCTTTATAATTTACAGCACCGATTTATTTGATGATGCGACTATCTCCAGAATGCTAAGGCACTTCCAAACATTACTGGAAGGTATAGTTGCGAATCCAGACCTACGAATTGCAAATTTATCACTTTTAAGTGAATCTGAGTTGTATCAGTTGTTAGTCCAATGGAATAATACCCAGATGGATTATCCTCAAGATAACTGTATCCATAAGTTATTTGAGAGCGTTGTAGAGCAAAATCCTGATGGGATTGCACTAGTAATTGGATCTAAAGAACTAACATACAAAGAGTTAAATATACGCAGTAATAAACTGGGACATTATCTAAAAAAATTAGGAGTTACAACCGAAGTTTTAGTAGGAATTTGTGTAGACAGATGTTTTGATATGGTAATCGGGATGTTGGGCATCTTGAAAGCAGGCGGAGCTTATCTTCCTTTAGATCCAAGCTATCCATCTGAACGGTTAAACTTTATGATTGAAGATGCTCAAGTCTCAGTTTTATTAACACACGAGCTATGGCTTGAACGTCTGAAAAATTATAATTCACAAATAGTCTGTTTAGATAAAGATTGGGAGATTATTTCTCGAGAGATTGAAGATAACCCTGCTAGCAAGAGTACAGTAGATAACCTGGCTTATGTAATTTATACCTCAGGCTCAACTGGAAAACCTAAAGGTGTTATGGTTGAACATAGAGGATTGTTAAATCTAGTTTTTTGGCATCGAAAAGCTTTTAACGTTTCACGGCTTGATCGAGTAACGCAGATTGCTGGAGTAGGCTTTGATGCTTGTGGTTGGGAAATTTGGCCTTATCTTAGTGCTGGAGCAAGTATTTATTTTGTGGATGATGAAACCAAGCGATCGCCTGAGCACTTGCGAGATTGGCTAATCTCAAAAGAAATAACCATTTCTTTCCTACCAACGCCTTTAGCAGAGAAATTTTTATTATTAGATTTTGCTAAAGATGCAGCATTACGAATATTGCTTACAGGTGGAGACAAACTAAATCAATATCCTTTAGCTTCCCATTCTTTTCAAGTATTTAATAATTATGGCCCGACTGAAAACACGGTTGTTACAACTTATGCTCATCTTCCGGTTAAGGATAAAGATAACTTAGCACCTCCAATTGGTCGTGCGATCGCCAACACAAAAGTTTACATATTAGATCAATATTTACAACCTGTCTCCATTGGCGTACCAGGAGAGTTATACATAAGCGGTGATGGATTAGCACGAGGCTATTTAAACCGTCCCGATTTAACCAGCGAGTGCTTCTTTTCTAACCCTTTTAAAGAGAGCTCTTGTGCAGGGGAGCAAGGGAGCACAGGAGTACAAGAGAAATCTCTCTACTCTGCCCCCCATCACCTCTGCCCCTCTGCTTCTTCTGAGCGGCTTTATAAAACTGGTGATTTAGTTCGCTATCGATTAGATGGTAATATTGAATTTCTAGGTCGCCTCGACGAGCAGGTGAAAATTCGTGGCTACCGTATTGAATTAGGAGAAATTGAAGCAGTACTGAGCCAGCATCCAGCAGTACAGCAAACTGTAGTGATAAGTCGTGAGGATAACGGTGAAAAATATTTAGTAGCTTATGTGATACCAAAAACCGAATACAGCAGGGGGCATTATAATGCACAATTAACCTCTTTGGAGAACGATCAGGTTTTGCAATGGCAGATACTCTACAATGAAACTTATAATCAACCTGCTAATTCAGAACCAAAATTGAATCTTGTAGGCTGGAATAGTAGTTACACAAATCAGCCTATTCCAGTTGAGGAGATGCGTGAGTGGGTAGGTAACCAAGTCGAGCAGATTTTAGATCTACAACCCAAACGAGTGTTAGAAATTGGTTGCGGAACAGGTTTGATACTGTTTAAGATTGCACCTTATTGCACTAAATATTGGGGAACAGACTTTTCCTCGGTTTCACTTAACTACATCGAGGAGCAGTTAAAAAATCTAGAAATGCCGCAGGTAAAGCTGTATCAGCGAATGGCTACGGATTTTGATAAAGTAGAAAAAGCAGCTTTTGATGCAGTCATTTTGAATTCGGTCGTACAATATTTTCCTAGTATTGATTATTTAATTCGCGTATTAGAAGGTGCTGTAGAGGCAACTGCTCCTGGGGGCTTTATCTTCATAGGAGATGTGCGTAGTTTACCACTTTTGCACGCGTTCCATGCGTCAGTGCAATTATATCAAGCTGAACCTTCCGTTACCCGAACACAGTTACAGCAGCGGGTAGAAACAGAAGTTTTCCAAGAAACAGAGTTAGTCATTGACTCAGATTTTTTTACTGCAATAAAGGAGCGCTTTCCGCAGATTAGTCATGTACAAATTCAACTGATAAGGGGTAAACATCACAATGAGTTAACTAAGTTTCGTTACAACGTAATTCTTCATATTGGTGAGGAGATTGTTCATAATACTGAAAATTATTCAGCACTGAACTGGTCTGAAGATAATTTAACAGTCTCAGCAGTGCGTCAGTTGTTAGCTCAGAGCCAACCAGAAATATTAAGCATTAGAAATGTACATAATGCGCGAGTGACATCAGCAGTTAAAACAGCAGAATGGCTTTCAAACGGAGAAAGTTTTAAAACTGTAGGTCAAATACGTAAAGCTTTGCAAGAAATCGAAAATTTAGGAGTAGATCCCGAAGATTTCTATGGACTGAATTTACCCTACAAGGTTGATATTACCTGGTCAAATTCAAATACTGAAGGAAATTATGACGTGATTTTTGTGCGGCAAGATATAGTAGGTAAGAAAAGCCTTTTTCCCCATAGTACCACTCTCTCTCATCCTTGGTCATCTTACGCCAATAATCCTCTACAAGCTAAAGTAGCGCGTCTGTTAGCGCCACAGTTGCAGACTTACACAGCACAAAAACTTCCAGCGTATATGATACCATCAGCTTTTGTAGTACTTAAGTCTCTACCTTTAACAGCTAATGGTAAAGTGGATCGCCTTGCCTTAAGAGCATACGATCCAATTAAGCCTAAATTACAAGAAAATTACATCGCCCCTCGAACTTCGGTTGAACAAGTACTAGTGAAAATCTTTGGCGAGCTTCTGGGATTTAAGCGCGTAGGAATTTATGACGATTTCTTTAAATTAGGCGGTCATTCATTACTAGCAACTCAACTTGTCTCTAGAGTACGCGACGCGTTAAGTGTGGAATTGCCTTTGCGCAGTGTATTTGAAGCATCGACAATCGCACAACTATCAAAAGTCGTGGAAAACTTGAAACAAAGCAATACTCAAAGTCAAGCCCCAGCTTTAGTACCACAGTCTCGTGAAAGTCGGCGCATGAAGCTATCTTCCCTAAACAAAGAGAACAAAGGGCGTGATTGAGCGATTCTTGTGGAGTGTGTTAAGACGAAATGCGTAATGCACCTTGATTTAAAGTTGGATATTATACCCATTTGCTAACACAACACCAATATTGGGGGAGGATAATCCACACCCCAATTTGTCTCCCCCTACGTATCTGGTCAAAAATCAAAAACTAGTCCTATATGTTGTTTTAGCTCTTGGTTTTGGCTGGAAGAACTGTTACCTTATTAACTACTTTGGTGACACCTTTTATCTGCATTGCAAGATCAATCTTTTTGAGATTTTGGGGATGAACAACACTTCCTGATACGGTGACAACACCATCACGAGCTTCAACCACTAGCTGGCTCTCAGGGATATTAGCCTCTAACTTATCGCGAACTTCTGTAGCTAGTGCTGCATTGGTTCTATTTTTATCCCCATTGTTAAAGGTATTGTTACGCTGCTCATGCGCTCGAATATCAGCATTAAGCTGATTTCTGCGAGTTTGGCTTTGAGCATCCTGTTGGTGTTCTTTAACCTCATTAACAGTCACAGCTTTAGGTTTCTGTTGTGTTGAATCAGGAGCATTGGTACTAGTCTTCGCAGTATTTTCACAGGCAAAAGTACCTAAAAGTAAAATACTACTTAGGAAAAACAAGGTTAGTTTTTTCATTTTTCTTAACTCAAAGATATAATTGATAAAGGATATACTTCCTTAGAGATACCCATTCTATCTATTAATATAGATAACATTTTTCTCAGATTAAGAGCTTCTAGCTAATGACTGATTTGGGATAACAAAAGATAAAAAAACGATTCAGGAAAAATTTGTCAAAATGCCACCTTGTTTGGAGCAGTATAAGTGATATACAAAACTTAACAAGGGACGCAGGAGATTCAACGAATGCGGAGCGTAATGTTTAAGAATAGAATGAATATTCCGGTTTCTCCTTGGGCTTTGATGTCACAAACCTACTTCAAAGTTTTTCCAGCAGTGCGGAATCACTGAAATTACTGGAAGATTCAAGCGCAGAAAATTCCAAATTTAGAACTGCGCAAACAAGCTTTAGCAAGTATTCGAGACAAACGATTTCACTGTGAAGGTGGCTCAATCTAAGCGTTGCTTGCTGCAAAGCATTGGCAAGAAGCAATCAAATTTATTGTCGCTTATCAAACCATTAGTGATTATTTAGATATACTAATTCTCTTGCTTCAAAGCCTTTCGTGCTAACTTGACATAAGTCTTCACAGTTTCATATGGTATTGCCGTATCCTGAGATATTGAGATTAAAGAGTCGCCCATTTCCCGTCTTGCTAAAATTGTTGCCCATTTCATAGCAATCTCGCTCGCTCTTTCTCCTCCTAATCGCTTGCGTTGCGCAGTAAATATCTCGGTTAAATCTTCAATCCTTTTTGCTAATACAGATTCTACATCAGGTACATCTTGCACCAGTTTTGATGACCACCCCAACCGGGTTTGTCCCAAACCAAAGGTGGTTTTGTGTCCGGTTCCGCAGTAAGGTGCAAGACTAGCCAAGGCATAAAATAACCGTTGATAATCTGGTTGTTTAGATGCAGTTTTAGCTAAACTCAGTTCTATTGAACCTGTAAATCCTGTCACTGCACCTTGTTTACCCGCAAGCACTTTTTGGGAAGCGATTTGATGACGGCTGATGATTACATGTTCATCAATCCAAGCTAAAAAATCATCTGTTTCTACTGGTAAATTAGAAAAATCATTCCAACGTCGCAGATAACTTTGAAAAATATTGAAGGGTAAAGGTAAGGGAAAATGATGTTTTTTCCGGCGAAAGCTGGTTGGACTCAGGAACTCCAGCGCAACAGATCCGGTAATATTGGCAGTATCGAGCAATTGGGAATAGGTTGTTGCTGGGTGAGCAATTTTGCACGCTTGAATTTGCAGGGGGACATCTTGTAAATAAAGATGTTCGGGTAACTTTTTCACCCACTTGCGCATCCAACTTGTCACTCGATGAGACAATCCAGTAACATACCAGCGATAAGTGGTATCAGACGATAGCTGAATATTCATCCCGCTACTGACTATTTCCCCATTTAATACCGATATCGTAAACGGTTTTTCTGATTCCCCATCGTGGAGGTAAGCGGATAGTTCCGGATCGAAGGAACGTACTTGATTGAGAAACCAAGCATGCAAACCAATCGAATATTGTGGATAGACGGAACTATCAACAGGCGTGACCAGTTCAAATTCTAGACCAATAATTTCGCTATTGGCTGACCAAGTTACCGATGATTTTGGTTTGCTTGATTTTTTGTTGGGTGTCAGGGTACGGGGCATATTGAATCAGTTATCAGTTATCAGTTATCAGTAAACATTCACTTCGGGGATTCAGACCCAGAAGTGAATTTTATCCACTCAATTTTTGATTGGGTAGGGGTCACCGAACCCTTGCACACGAGTGGTCACCAGATGGTTCGCACATTGATCAAGGCTACAGTTCTAAGTGATCATTATATATAATTAGCATCCCCGATAGGGGAAGATAATTGGACTTTGGACAAAGAGGAACTACGTTAACGAGGAGGGTGTTCGGAAGACATAGACGATCGCACTTTCAAGATTTTCTGCTTTGTTCGCTTTTCTTCTGCCAATATTTAGTAACCAACCAAACTATCCATGCAGCAACTAACCCGGAAATAATACTAGCAAAAAACCAGAGAACGAAGGGATGGGGTAAAGAAGAAGCTTTAGGTGATCCTGGTATTTGAATGGGGTTTTCTTTCGTGACTTGGCTAGAAACAGAGGCAAAAATCCCTCCTACAGCTAAACCAGAAGCTACTACGTATGCAGTGATTTGGAAGGTGCGATCGCGCTGTTTTTCCACTTCCTCTTGTTTTGCATCGCGTTCAGCTTGGTCAATTTCCACTAAGCCGCGACTAATGGCGATCGCTTGTTGAAACATTTGTTGACCGGGAGATAAGTAGTTTAGGTCTGTTTGAATCTGTTGCTGCAATCTTTGACAAGTGGAATCACGAAAATTTTCTAGAAACCTTAAATCATCATCGCAAAATTTTTCGACACTCTTTTGAGAAATTTTTGCCAGCCATGTGCTATAGTTCTTTGTATTGGTGATTATAGACTGCGCATCTTCGTGCATATCTCGCAACTGACGAGCGTATTGAAACGCTCTTGGCGACATTTCTATGAGCAAAGTTTTTAACTTCTCTAATCGCTGTGCTGAATCTTGCGGTAATTTAGTAAAAATCTCAACTTGTGATTCTAGTTCGCTAGAAAGCTTTCGCGCTTCCCAATAGCAGGATCGTGCTTGGTGATAGGCAAACAGTATTTTACTACGACAACACAAAAGGTTTAGTACATAATCTTCTGTTTCTGCAATTGAAGTTAGAGTGCGATCATCAGTCTTAAACCAGATCCAGAGATGGCAGCGTTGAATAGGATCTTGCTGGTCGTTGTCATACTCAAAAATTGGACTACCGAAAAGTTTTCCTTGGTTAATGCAAGTTGGTTGGGGTTGGGGTTGGGTTGTTTTAGATAGTAGCGCGTTTACACAAGCATCTGCCAAGGGTTGATAATTACTCGTAATATCGGGAGCTTCAGCAAACAGGAGTAGTGTTTCTCCAAGAGAAGGACGCATCCAACTCGATAATAAATAACCATTGGGATTAAGTTCGCTAAGTTGGGTAACGTCTACAAGCTCTTTATAACGTAGGGTCAAATCAACAGCGTAAGTGTCATGAATGCGAATCGGGTAAATTGCACCGCTAACTTGAGGAGTGTTTGGTTCGACTGGGACTTGAAATTTCAAAGTCCGTTGATTTCCTAATAATTCTAAAGGCAGATTGAAATGTTGATTTTGAAACTTCTTTTCAACTGCTTCTTGTTCAATAGTTGACTTGAGAGATTTTAGCGGCTCAATATTGAGCAATTCCCCAAGCTTGGCGAGCTGTTCCCATAAGCGAGGAGCATCTTTGCTTACTTGCTCAGAACTTTCGCTCAAGCTGTGGCACAAATGGAAGGCATAAAGGGTTAGGCTAGGATTGTTAACCTTCTGTTGTACCAAAGGAGGTTGGTTCATGGTTGGGAGTTAGACGGTTTTTGGTTAGAGGGTTGTTGCGGAGTTTGTTGCTGGGATTCTACGTTAGGGAAACTGACGCGCATCGCGTTGAGTAGAATCTTATTGTAGTCTTTAGGGTCAGGTTTTTTAAAGTCTTCTGCTGCGGATCTGGTTTGTGATATGTTACCAATTAAAGGTAGCAGTGCTTGACGAATCTTGCTACGGGATTTGCTCCAAATGGCGATCGCGTCTGAGATAGTTTCTGCATTATTCTCCAGACTTGAGACTACCCGCCACAAGTCAACTTGATCCTCATTTGAAAATAGAAGAGGTTGAGACTCGATCAGTTTAGCAAAAGCCTGAATATTTTGTTCATCTGGTGACATATAGCAATCCCGGTTGATTTTGCTTAATTTTGGTTTATTTTGTAGGGTGCGTTAGGACGAAGTCCGTAACGCACCATAATTAAAAGTCTCGCGTGTTACTATTAATTTATCAAGATTGTCCAATCATACAAAATGCTGCCCAATGCTCAGGGGAGTGAAAAGGTTTGCTATTTGCTGTGTTCAACCAGCCTTCTAACCATAATTGCTTACCAGGGCTTAGAGGTAAATCCTGTGTCCATGTTTGTAAATCTTCTTTTTCCACATCGCGTAACCAGCATTGAGCATTACCTTCAATCGCTTCTGACCACAATCCAGGATTAAAAGCAGTTTCACCAAGATTGCGTCCAGATTGAAGACAATCAATAGGAAAAGCGTTAGGTTTACGAATTTCTAAAGCTGAGCGGAAACACTCTATTGCTTGAGAAATTTGCCCCAAATCACGGTAAGCAAGACCCAGATTGTTTTGGGTCATCGCCCAATCTACTGGGAAATCTTCGCGAGTACGGATAATTAGTGCATTTTGGAAAGAGGCGATCGCAGTTTCGATATTGTCAGCTTTGTTTCCCAGGATCCTGTCACGGTAAGCAATACCCAGATTGTTTTGGGTTATCGCCCAATCAGTTGGGCAATCTTGGCGAGTACGGATAATTAGTGCATTTTGGAAAGAGGCGATCGCAGTTTCGATATTGTCAGCTTTGTTTCCCAGGATCCTGTCACCGTAGGCAATACCCAGATTGTTTTGGGTCATCGCCCAATCAGTTGGGAAATTTTGGCGAGTGTAGACAATGAGTGCATTTTGGTAAGCGGCGATCGCAACTTCGATATTCTCGGCTTTGTTTCCAACTATTCTGTTACTGTAAGCATTACCCAAATTGTTTTGGGTCATCGCCCAATCAGTTGGGAAATCTTGGCAAGTACGGACAATGAGTGCATTTTGGTAAGCGGCGATCGCAGTTTCGATATTGTCAGTTTTGTTTCCCAGGAGCCTGTCACCGTAAGCATTACCCAGATTGTTTTGGGTCATCGCCCAATCAGTTGGGAAATCTTGGCGAGTACGGACAATGAGTGCATTTTGGTAAGCGGCGATCGCAGTTTCGATGTTGTCAGCTTTGTTTCCCAGGAGCCTGCTACAGTAAGCAGTACTCAGATTGTTTTGGGTTGCAGCCCACTTTTCTGGGAAATCTTGGCGAGTGTAGACAATGAGTGCACTTTGGTAAGCGACGATCGCAATTTCGATGTTGTCAGCTTTGTTTCCCAGGAGCCTGCTACAGTAAGCAGTACTCAGATTGTTTTGGGTTGCAGCCCACTTTTCTGGGAAATCTTGGCGAGTGTAGACAATGAGTGCATTTTGGTAAGCGGCGGTCGCACTTTCGATATTCTCGGCTTTGTTTCCCAGGATCCTGTTACAGTAAGCAATACCCAGATTGTTTTGGGTCATCGCCCAATCAGTTGGGAAATCCTGGCGAGTGTAGACAGTGAGTGCATTTTGGTAAGCGGCGATCGCACTTTCGATATTCTCGGCTTTGTTTCCCAGGATCCTGTTACGGTAAGCACTACCCAGATTGTTTTGGGTCGTCGCCCAATCAGTTGGGAAATCTTGGCTAGTGTAGACACTCAAGACGATCTCATAGCCTGCGATCGCCAGATCTTTGTTGACTGCTATACTCCCTAAAGGGAATTGCTGAATTAAGTTGCTGAAATAAAAAGTATTCCTAACTATCGGCTGAGCTTCATCTGACTGTACTTGAGATAGTTTATCTTTTGCCCAGTTTCGCAATACTTCAGTCAAATGAGTATCTAATTTATCTAAGTTTGCTTGCAGTAACAAATAAACCTTTTGCCGATCACCGTCACTCTCTTCTATTAGTTGCAATACTCGCAACAGGAAATTGAGATACTCACCAGAAATTGGTGCTGACGAGTTACCCTGCGGTGAGGGACGCAAAAAACTCAACAACCCCGCCAGCTTACGAGCAAAATTGATGAAAAAATCACGCTGCATGTTTAAAACAAGGCAAAAGTGAAAAGTAGTAAAGTAAAAAGAAATAAATTTTATGCTGCAAACTTTTTACTTATTGTAAATGGTAGCTTTTTTATTTGTTGTAAGCTTGATAGAGAGTTTTTAGTCAGTTTTCAGTTTTAAGGGTAGCACTGGCATAGCCCAAACAAGCCTGAATATTTTCGCGGGTAATACCAGGGTAGTTACGGAGAATTTCGTCAGTTGTCCAACCTTGAGCGAGAAGGTCAATAATAAATTCAACAGCAAGACGAGTGCCTTTAATAATTGGTTTGCCGACAAGAACGTTAGGATCAATAGTGATTCGTGATTGCCAGTCCATAAAATTAAGTTGAGAGTGTTGTCTTTTGTATTAACGGATAATGCTTGTTTCAGACTTGTAGGGGCGAATGGCATACTCTGCGAGAAGCCGGAGGCTACGCCCTGACAATGGACGGGAAGGCCCTCATTAATTTTGACTACATACTCGTAACCAGTGAAGCAAATCATCAATTTCTGTAAAATCTAACAAAGCTTCCCCAAGTGCTTCCAACTGTTTTCGTGAAAGATTAAGTATAGGCTCTTTAACTTCTTCCGGTATCTCACCTACACGTTTGTGTAGTAGTCGTAAAACAAGCTCCTGCTGACCACGTTCATAGCCAATGCGTTCCCCAGTAGTCATGTAACTCATATGTCGCTCCTGCTCAAACTCCTTAAACTCTTCCCAGAACTCAGCTTCTAACGCTTTTGGTAATATCATAACCCAATCGATGAATCGATAGAGGTTACGGATATCCTTTTCTTGCAAGCCTAGGTCGTATAATCGTCGAATTAAGTTAAATTTCCAAGCCTTCCGTTGTAGGGGTTTTTTAATTGTCTGTTGTGCCTTCAAATGTATCATCACGACTATTGCAAATAGATTGTCACTGGCTTCTAATTCTGCCCAACGATTTGTATAATCTATAAGCTTGACGGTTCCAAATCTAAAATTTAAGCTGGTATCTGGATAATTGAAATTGTATTGGTTCGGTCGCCATTTAGAATTTGTATCGCCTAAGATTGCAAGGCTAATAGCAGGTTGACTGAAGCGAGCAAAAATTAGCAGGTTGTACAAAAACATCCTTTGTGCAAAGTTATCTTCGGGTTGATTCTGGATTTCTACATGAATCAAAAGCCAGACTTCATGTCCCTGTTTGTGCCAAACTTTGACTAATTTATCTGCAAACCTTCTTCCTTGTTCTGCTTGGCGAGTTATTTGTTGAAACTCTTTATCTAAAAATTCGTGGGGACGTTCCCAGTTAATTAATGCAGCTGTTTGAGGAAAGAAAAACTCCATTGCTTGAGGAAAATATGCTTCGAGAATTTCTTTCCAAGGGCTGTCTAGATCAGCGCGTTCGTGTTCGTCGGTCATGAATTAGTTTATACATGGCGTTGATTTTAACATTATAAGATTTACGGGCTTTTTTCTGTTATTAGATTCGTCTGTGCCAGTACTTAACTGGTAAGCATTCCTATTACCGCACTTTAACTCGAAGCACTGGTATAAAACCGCAGTGCAAAGCGCCAAAACCAGGTTGAAACAAAAAATAGCACCACCGCCAAAACTCCTGCACCAACTATCCAGGTGATATGACTACGACCTAGCATAGCTTCGGCAGGAATAGTAGTTAAAAAAGTTACTGGCACAATAAATGTGAAAAAAACCCGATAAGCTGTTGGATAAGCTGCAATTGGATATCGCCCTGCTTGCAACAAACCGCGCAACACCTCTGTAGAGTTATAAACTTTGACAAACCAAATGCTCGTTGCTGCTAGTATAAACCACAGGCTGTATAAAATAACTAAGCCACAAAATATAGGAATTGCACTGAGAAAGTAATTACCGATTCCTAAACCGAGCTTGTCTCCAGCATAAAAAATTAGCACACTACCAAAAACTAAATCTGGCAATCCCCATGGTGAAAAGACGTGGGTAGAAAGCCAAAACTGGCTACGAATAGGCTTGAGTAGCACAAAGTCTAGTGTCCCTTGCTGCACATGGCGGACAATGCGATTTAGGTTTGGAGAAAGAAAGGTTGCTGAAAAGCCTTCCAGGAGTGTAAAAATTCCTAAAACAACTAAAGCTGCTTCCCATGACCACCCTTGAAAGGTATAGCCTTTACCATAGAACAAAAATAGTCCAAAAAGGCTACCAGCAAGATTTCCTATGCTGCTAAGAGTCGCCAACAAGAAGTTAACGCGATACTCTAACTCAGCTGCGATCGCGGCACTCCAGAACAGCCTTAATACTTTGAGATATCGTTTAATCAAGGTAAAGGGAAAAAAGGTTTGATCACCTTTATTATAATCCTTACGGTCGCCTCCGCGACTTGAACCAGTAGCGGAAGTAACACAGTTTAGCAGTTCATATTCATAGAACTTCCCTCAATAATTAGTAAACAAAAGTAAAACCTCACAAGAAGCTCACATTGTTTCAATAGTTTAGACATTGAGAATCCCTTTACCGTGATGACAACTATGCGTAAACTACTGAAACTGGAACCAAACACCACCTAGCAAATACACACACACATATATATATATATATGGGTGCTAATTTATTCAATAGAAAACTTTCTAAACAACATTAAATCTTCAGATCTATGCCGTTGATTGACTTAAGAGATATTAAAACGCGGCTTGCGATTAGCAGTGCTTTTATGCTCGGTGTCACTTCACTCTTATCTGTAGCTCAACCCCACACATCCATATTCATCAGTATACTTGATAAATCATTAGATGTGATTACTGGTATCATTTCTAGCGACTTGGGTGTTCTAGCAAATCGTCCAGCTACAAATGAGTTGGAGACTCTAGCAGATAATCTTGGTAAGAACGAAGGTATTTTGATCAATCAAGACACCACTAAGGCAATTGGTCGCGCAATGGGTGCAGTCATTCTTTCTGTAGCTAAGTCTGAACAATTTCCAAAAGATCAAAAAGCGCTGCGTAAATTAGCTGAAGTTGCTGCTTATCACGGCTTGGACTTTTCTGAATTCAGTACAATCACAAAAACAAACAACGAGATCTTAATAAGACAGATTAAGGAAGTAGAACGGTCAGCTAATTTTTTAACTCATGCCAATAATGTTGCAAAGATCAAAGTCTTAACACCAGAAGCTTGGACAAAACTTCTCAATCAATTGCTTAAGGAAAAGACAAAGCTTTCTCCTTTTTCTTCAGAAGTTGTCAAAAAAGTTGCTGATGAACTATACATTAGCTTTCCCAAAGCCTTACAAGAAGTACTTAAAAATGATTTTCAAACCGGGGGTAAAACTTTTGCTAATACGCTTTTATCTCTGTTAGAGGATATCAAAGAAGAAATCACTGTCCGGCAAGACGAAATTATTAAACGGCTTGATGTGTTGGAAATCTCTCAAGGAGGTGAAGCTTTGGAACAAGTCCTTGAGCGTTTAGAAAACTTTACTCAACTAAAGGCTGGAACCCCCATAGCTGAAGTTGCTTTTAAAGAACTTGCGGGACACATGACCACACTTTTGGATGAGGTACATGATGTTAAAGTCAACACTGAGGAGATAGTAATTGCTGTTGAAGAACTGAGTGAAATCATTCACCATCTTGATGAGCAAACACATCGAAAAGAACTAACACCTCTCTCATTAAGCCAGCGTCTTTTTCGTATAGTACTCCCTATCAGTGGCAGTATGACAATCTTGTTGATCACCCTGAGATTTCTGGGCGTACTACAGCCATGGGAATTGAAAGCTTTTGATTGGTTGATGCGATTACGACCAGATGAAGGACAGGATCAACGTCTACTCGTCGTCGCGATTAATGATGAAGACATGGAGTCCGACAATTTCAGAGAGGGAGGTTGGTCAATCTCAGACGCTAAACTTAATCAACTCTTAGCCAAACTAGAGAAGTATCAACCACGAGCTATTGGTTTAGACTTATACCGCAAAAAAACTGCTCTCAAGGAATTAGATAGTCGGCTACGGTACAATAGTCATATCTTTAGTGTCTGCAAAGTTTCTGATCCTCAAATAAACAAACCTGCGACTCCTCCTCCACCCGCAATTCCAAAACAAAGACAGGGATTTAGTGACCTGTTAGAGGATAAGGATAAAATTGTTCGTCGTCATCTTTTAGAAATGGAACCTTCAGATCCCGACTCCAAGTGTTCTACAAACTATGCGCTTAACCTTCAGCTGGCACGTCATTACCTACAAGCAAAATTAACACTAACTCCAAAGGGCTTGAAGATTGAGAATGTCCTTTTTAATCCAATCCAACCTTTTACAGGAGGCTACCAAGATGTGGATGCAAGAGGATACCAAGTGCTACTGAATTACCGTACACATGAGGGAGATCCGCAAAAATTTGTCTCCCAAGTCTCCCTTGGAGAAGTCCTCAATAGTAATATTCTTGACTCAGTAAAAAACTTATCCGGGAGAATAGTCCTCGTTGGTGTCACTGCTACTGAACCGGGCGATTATTGGTCTGTTCCTTACGATCAAGAAATACCAGGCGTGGTACTTCAAGCACAAATGGTCAGCCAAATCATCAGTGCTGTTAAAGATAAACGCCCTCTGTTATGGGTTTGGAAACAATGGGAAGAATGGTTATGGATCGGGGGTTGGTCTTTATTGGGAGGTCTGTTGGTTCTGCGCTTTTATCAAGTTTCCAGTTTAGCTGTAGCTCAAGGTATTGCCTTGTTGGGTTTAGCGGGCGTGTGCTATTTCTGTTTACTCTGTGGTCTTTGGCTCCCCTTGGTTCCCTCATCACTGGCTTTGGTGAGTGTTGGCTTTAGTGTATTAATTTACACAAATTCTCAATTCAGAAGAGAGTAACTTTGATTATACTAGGCGTCGAATTATGACTAGAATTAAGAAATACTACTGGCAAAAAACTTTTGTTTACATTTTTGCTTTAGTTTTAACTGGTCTGAGTGTTAGTCTTCCTCTAACATCGGTACAGCCTAGCACATTAGTTAAAACTACCCTTCAGTCTAACAATGTAGGCAACATATTTGACAAGATACGACGATTTGTTTTCCCACCAGCATATCTCGCTCGAGGTGCACCCACAGGTCGGCGTAAAGGAGCAGCGTCTCGTAAGGGTTGCCCACAAACAGTATTAGATTTGACAGCTTTAGTCCCTCAGAACAGTTGGGGGTTAACGTTTGCTGAGCAGCCCACCTTCTGGTTTTATATTTCCTCACTCCCTGAAGGATCTCGTAATGTAGAGTTTGTCTTACAGGATGAGAACGGTTCTCGTCAGCAATACCATACTCGTTTCACTCTACCTGCAACCCCCGGGATCATTAGTCTCAATCTTTCATCAAATCAGCCCTACAATTTACAAATTGATCATAGATATCATTGGTATTTGCAAGTTTATTGCGATCCGCAAAACCCATCCACGTATGTTTTTGTAGATGGGTCGGTGCAACGAGTCGCACAGAATGCCCATAATGCCAATACTATTTGGTACGATCTTTTGACTAATTCCGGTAACCGTCTTCGTGCTAGCCCACAAGATCCCGAACGCAGAGAAACCTGGGTAACACTACTGAAAGATGTTGGTTTAGAAAAATTAGCTCAAGCACCATTGTTACCGTGTTGTACTTCAGAAAAATAATTGTGGCATCATAACCAGTTTCCTACCAAAGTATAAGGAGCCCAGAAATAGGGGCGCTTTTCTTGCTCAAGCAGAAATAGTTGAGCCTTTTGGAGGGCTTCTGCTTTGGTAGTGTTGGGTTTGTTTAACTCTTGGTAAAATTTCTTCATGAACATAGCGGTCAATTGATCGTCCACTTGCCACAGTGTCGCTAGAGTACTGCTAGCTCCAGTCTTGACGGCTACTCCAGCTAATCCCAAGACTGCTCGGTTATCGCCAGAAGCAGTTTCACAAGCACTGAGTACCAATAGCTCAATCGGCTTAGAGAGTAAGCTCTCTAAACCCTTGACTCGAAGAAGTTTGTCTGACAGGAGAATATATGTTTGTTCTGGATCAGAACTGAACTGACCGTGAGTTGCCATATGAACCACCGTGAATTTAGCCTTATCAAGCCGATTTTTTAGGTTGTTTTCAGTAAACTCTTGGTTTAAGAGTTCCTCACTATTGGGGATTACAGTATGAACTTCCTGCAATTCTAATTTTACGTTTTCTAGTTGATTAAACTCTCGACCTTCGATGTCGAGTTTTTCGCTAACTCCCCCAGCTAGGACATTTAAGTGTACCTGTACTATAGGTCGAGGATTCAATAATTGCAGACCAGGAGTCAGCGCGATCGCATATTTTTGCACAAGATACTGCTGACCGTCGTAAAGTACTGCCATGGGGATATTGCGGAGTAAACCATCTAGTACAAACACTAATGTTTTGACGCCACTAGCAGCTAACTTAGTTTCAACAGGCTGAATTAACCAACTATATACCTTTTTAGAAAAGTCTTGCACCTGAAAAGTTTGTTTCACATCTTGTAAGGAATTGTGCAAGTCTACTAAAGTTTTCTCGGTCATCTCCTGCGATACGTTTGTTGTGTAATGTTCTAGTTCTTCTTGACCAGGGAATTTCACAATCACTTCTAAACGATCTTTTAAGATGATCGCATAAAGCACGGCTGCTTTTGGATTTGCTCGGTCTACCACTCGGTCAATTTGTTCTGGCTTGACATCGGCGCAAGCATCATGAAAGAAATTATCTAGTTCAGCAAGCTGCAGAGATTCAATGACTTCACGAGCTTGCTTAAGGTCATATTGACTGACTTTTTTATCCTTCAGAAGTAAATTTACGAACTCCCGATAAACAGGTTCTACACTATCCCTAAAAGTGAATTGAATTTCTGGGTTTATAGCAACCAAGTCTCTGCGCAGTGATTTGAGCGATTGGAAAGCTGCTGTGTAGGCGGCGATCGCTGCAGGTTTGTTTCCCTGTATTTGGTAAAGGCGTCCTAGCTGCCACTGCCAGTGGTAGGCTATATCTGGTGCATCATAAGTGGATGCAAGTTGCAATGCTTGGGTTGTAGAGGTTTGTGCTGCTGTTAAATTTCCCCTTTGTTGATACAGTCCTCCCAAATAACCAAGAGCGTAAGCTTGTGCTCGTTTGCTTCCAAGCGAGCGAGCTTGATTGAGAGCAGTCGTCACAATTTGCTCAATCTCTCCCCATGTTGGAATCTGTGACGGTTGAAGTGTATTGCTGTTAGCTGTTTCACACTGTTGAATAAGGGGGGATGAAAATTCAAGCGGCTTTTGGTTCAGTGCTGATTGCAGACACATCAGACTCTGAGCGAAATTGATTCGAGCATAAACTGTCGTGCGACTGGCAGACAATTTTTCAAGGGAGGATAGAATTTTAGGTAACAAAGTAGGTACTTCAGACCACTGCTGAGTTTGCATCAAGAGCCTGAGCAGATTTAGCTGCGCTTGTATACTGGTAGTTGGTGAACCTAACAATACGGCTTGCTGATAGCAATTTGCAGCTTGTTGATAGAATCCAACAGCACTCCCATTTCCACATTCGGCAGATTCGTTCAAAGTTACTGGCTGTGCTGTTTTTTCTTGTCCGATTCTTCTCTTACCTCGAGCTAGAGCAGTATTGCCTAAACTGAGTTTAACAGCAGCAATCTCTTGAGAGTCACCCAATTTTTGAGCGACTTGTAAATTTTCTGCTAATATGATTTGTGAGTCTTTGTTGTCCCCCATAATTCGCAAAACATTACCAAGGCTACGCAAGCCATCTAATTTGGACAGGGAGTCTGGTTGTTTTTGTAGGGTTTTAAATGCCTTAACTGATAACAGACATTGTTGCGCGTTAACTCCTAAAGCTGTAAATAGAGTTTTGCAAGCTTTCGGATATAGTCCCAATACTTGCATTGCTTGAGCTTGGTTAATTTGGCTTTGGGTTACTCCTTCTTTACTACCAATTTGAGCGTAAATGTTAGCTGCTTGTTGCCAAGTTTCCAAAGCCTCTTTCGCTTGTCCTAGCGCCAGTTGCATTTGACCTTGAATGTCTAGAGTTGAAGCAAGCAAGCGCGATCGCTCTGGTGTTTTTTTCTGATTTTTGAGAAGATTTAGGCTGGTGTTTATTGCTTGTTTAGCTTGATCCCAACTTCCTGCTTGTTGATAAGAGAGAGAAAGATTGCTCAAGGCGATCGCTTGGTTTAGCCGATCTCCTTGAGCCCCAAATGTATCAACCGCCCCTTGCAAAACCTTCGCTGCTTCTGTAAACTTGCCAGCTTGATAGAGTACCTTACCTTGTTGTATCAACTGCGCAGCATCCGACTGTTTTTGAACAATGACCTTCGATGCTGGGACTTGAGCAACAGTTGCGATCGTCATTGACATCCAAAATAACAGAGGAAGAAGAATGAGCGATCTATACTTATAAAGCTTCTTGCCAAAATTCCTTAACCAGCTACCAAATCCCCAGTATTTTTTATACATACATTTGCCCAAATGTCAATACTCATCAAATCTTCCTTCTTGCTTCATCGAGCCGGACAACTACCCGAATTGACTCGACTCCGTTGAGATCCATTACTTGTAGGGTCGTAAGCTGTCAAGACTACCTGACCCTTATTGTTAAATACCCATCCTTGTGCAGGTACAACCTGATTGAGAGTTTGAGGCTTCGGATTTGGGATTGAAGCTTGACTCGGCTTAGTTTCCTGACTTAGTGAGTGAGCAGTTGAAGTTGCTTCAATCCAATGGCTTCTGACCCCTTCATTACTAAGCGCTTCATTGGGGCTAGGTGGTAAGCCACCACGACCAGTACTGATAAATTCACTACTAGCAATACTCTGTTTGCAGGGATTTTGAGCAATTTGCTGAGTGGGATCAATGACATTCTCAGGCAATTGAATTAACCCTTTGCTGGGATCAACTTCTGGAGAGTTGATGGTTACTGTACCACTTAAGGAAGGACTTTGTTGCGAAATAGCAGTGATGTCACTTGTAGGTAGCTTACTTGGATCTAGTTGACTGGGATCAGTTGTATTTAAAAGTCGTTCCAATTGTGTCCGACTCAGGGGTTTAATACCGAAAATTCCTTGCGTTGTGATATTAACTCTACCCCCTTTGCCGGTAAAAGCATTAGCTGTGATATCGCTATTTTCTAAAGGGAAGGCAACGATTAAGGGAGAGTTAATAGTGATGTTACCACCATTGCCTCTTGCTTGGTTTATGCCTGCTGTGGTGGAGATTTGACTGCCCCTGCGTAGCAGTAAGTAATCAGAAAGTTTTAAGATTACATCTCCACCATTTCCCGAAGCAACTGTCTCAGCAAAGATTTGACCGCTATCTAGACGAGCAGAGTTAGCATTAATGGTAATATTACCTGCGTTTCCTTCACCTTTACGAACACTAACCCCTACTTGTGCACCATTTGTCAAAGCCAATGAGCTAGCAGTGATATCAATTTTTCCGCTATTGCCTAGACCTAGACCATCATCTGGCACATTACTTGTAATCCTACTGTTGTACCCATCGAAAATAGCTGTATCTCTAGCAATAATCTTTATATCTCCTGCATTCCCTTGTGCATAAGTGCTAGCAGATAGTTGAGCACCATTAGACATAGAAAGTTGAGTAGCACTGATGTTAATATCACCACCATTGCCCACACCCCCAGATCCTACATAACTGTAGATATCACTTCCATCCAAAGAAACACTCTTGGTAGCATTAATAACTACATTTCCTGCATTCCCTTGTCCATAGGTGCTAGCTTCTAGTTGAGCACCATTAGACAGAGAAAGTTGAGATGTATTAATCTCTATGTTTCCTCCATTCCCCTTAACAGCATTACGCACTTGTGCGCTATCCCCACCTTCTCCCACAGAGCTAAAGATAGCACTAGGGAAAGTCTGACCATTGCTATTTGCGTAACCATCCAAGGAAACACTGTTGGTAGCATTGATAATCACATTCCCAGAATCACCTTGTGCGTCAATGTCAGCTCGTATTTGAGCACCATTAGACAGAGAAAGTTGAGATGTATTAATCTCTATGTTTCCCCCGTTCCCTTTAACAGCATTACGTTGTTCTGCGCTATCCCCAACATCTCCTACAGTACTAAAAATACCACTAGGAAAAGTTTGGCCATCGCTATTTACATAACCATCCAAGGAAACACTGTTGGTAGCATTAATAACTAGATTTCCTGCATTCCCTTGTGCAAAAGTGCTAGCAGATAGTTGAGCACCATTAGACAGAGAAAGTTGAGGTGTATTAATCTCTATGTTTCCCCCGTTCCCTTTAACAGCATTACGTTGTTCTGCGCTGTCCCCAACACCTCCTACAGTGCTAAAGATAGCACTTCCTTTGCCATCCAAGGAAACATTCTTGGTAGCATTAACAACTACATTTCCTGCATTTCCTTGTCCACTGGTAAAGGAATTAATTTGAGCACCATCTTTTAGAAGAACACTTCCTGCTTCCACATTAATATTGCCAGCACTTCCTACAGCACCACTACTAAGATTGGCAAATATTCCCTGGCTATTAGTGCCAGAAATTGTCAAGGCATCGCCAACTTTAACATTGATTGTCCCACCAATGCCTCGACCAGCAGCCAGCTTATCAGAAGCGGTATCGACAGTAGTACTTATTTCCCCACCATTAGTCAAGGATAATGACTCAGCAGTGATGTTTATTGTCCCACCATTTCCTACTGCACCCGCTTGTACATCGCTAAATAAACTACTATAATTTCCACTACTGTCTACACCGTCAAAAATGGCTGCACCCTTGGCATTAATCGTTATATTACCGGCATTTCCTTTGCCTGCGGTGCTAGTATCTATCCGCCCACCATTTTGAATCAGCAAATCACGAGTCTTAACTGTCAAGTTTCCCCCAGATCCTGTTGTACCTGAGTAAGCTTGTGTAAACAAGGCACTAGAAAAATTAGCATCAGCGGATGTACCAATCAGTTGTACTGAATCCTGCGCATTAACGATTAAAGTACCTCCCGATTTTGCTCCCAGAGTACTCGCTTCTATCTGAGAACCATCAGTGAGGGTCACATTTCTACCCCAAACCTGTATATCGCCACCGCCTTCCCCACTAGCATCAACGGCTGATTGTTTTGACAATTGAATGTTGCCAAAGTTTTGTATCTCACCATAGCCCAAGGAGAATCCCTTGTCGATGGGTGTAATGTTTACCAACCCATCCCCAGCAACACTCCCTAACTCTATCCGTCCTCCTGCTGTCTTAAGCGTTCCTCCCTCTAAGCTGAAATCGCCACCTACTAAAGCTAAGGTTTGATTAGGTTGTACGCGCAATCCTGCTGTTGTGTCCATAGGACCAGTTGTTGACCTTAAACCCTGACCATCTCCCTGCACCTGAATCATTCCTGGATTATCCCGAAACCGTAACCCAATAGGAATATTAACCGTTAACAACGGCGGTGCTTGCGGATTAGTTGCACTAAACTCAAACCCATTATTAAAAATTAGACTATTTGCTGTACTTGCCAAAAATGAACCATTAAGATCCAAACGAGCATTAGACCCAAAAATAATACCGTTAGGATTAATAAAAAACAGATTAGCCTTACCCAAAACACCGAGGGTTCCAAAAATATTAGAAGGATTTCCCCCTGTGACTCGACTTATAATATTGTTAATGTCTCCCGGATTTGAGAAATAAGCTCCTCGTCCTGCATTAATATTGAAGTCCTGAAAACTGTGGAAGAGGTTATTACCACGAGTTGCACCCCCATCAATACGATCGCTCGGTACTCCATTAATCAAAATATTGGGAGTGACAACAGAACTTTCACTCCCAAGGGTTTTATCAGGAGTGATTTGGGCTCTAGCTGTGTTGCTCGAAGCAAGACACCCTAAGATAGCTAAGGGTAAGGTCATTAGAAAGAGCGATCGCCAAGTTTGATTCATCGTATCCACCTCTTTCCCTTTCTAAAAAGGACTGTAATTCAGTGAGAAGTAAAAGCCATTTTCTTGTAATGTTCTTCCACCGTTATGAACCTCAATTAGAGGGATTCCGTAGTCAACGCGAGCATTTTGCCAAAATCCCAGTATTTTCTATACATATTTCTTGCTTCATCGAGCCGGACAATTACCTGAATTTACTCGACTTCGTTGAGAGCCAGTGCTTGTAGGGTTGTAAGCTGTCAAGACTACCTGACCCTTATTGTTAAATACCCATCCTTGAGCAGGTACAAGCTGATTGAAAGTTTGAGGTTTGGGATTTGGGATTGAAGCTTGACTCGGCTTAGTTACCTCAGTTAGTGAGTGAACAGTTGAAGTTGGTTCAATCCAATGGCTTCTAACCCCTTCATTACTGAGCGCTTCATTAGGATTAGGTGGTAAGCCACCACGTCCAGTACTGATAAATTCACTACTAGCAATACTCTGTTTGCAGGGATTTTGAGCAATTTGCTGAGAGGGATCAATGACATTCTCAGGCAATTGAATTAACCCTTTGCTGGGATCAACTTCTGGAGCATCGATAGCTACTATACCACTTAAGGAAGGATTTTGTTGCGAAATAGCAGTGATGTCACTTGTATGTAGCTTACTTGGATCTAGTTGACTGAGATCAGTCGTATTTAAACGTCTTTCTAATTGTGTCCGACTTAAGGGTTTAATACCGAAAATTCCTTGCGTTGTGATACTGACTCTACCCCCTGTACCCGCGAAAGCATTAGCTGTAATATCGCTATTTTCTGAAGGGAAGGCAACGATTAAGGGAGAATTAATAGTGATATTACCGCCATTTCCAGCACCTTGAGATGTTCCAGCAGAGGTTGATACTTTACTGTTATGACGTAGCAACAATAACTCGTGTAACTTGAGTGCAATATTTCCACCATTTCCTGAGAGAGTTCCTGCACTAATAAATCCTTTATCAAGATGGAGAGTGCCTGTTAAGATCGTGACATTACCGGCATCATACCCTGAATTCAAGGAACGAGTACTCACTGAAGCGCCATTTGTCAAAGAAAACGATCTAGCATAAATATTAATACTGCCACCCTTACCTATGCCTGTCGCGCTTACAATACTGAGGACACCACTATTTCCATTAGTACCGTCGAACAAGATATCATTGCTAGCATTAATTGTTACACTTCCTGCATCTCCATGACCACGAGTGGAGGCATTGACTTGTGCACCATTCTTGAGGGAAACTGAGCCTGCATTAATGTTGATACTGCCACCGTTCCCTACGCCTGTAGCCTCTACACTGCTGAAGGCAGCACTTGGAAATCCATCGCTGAAACCATCAAACAAGACGGTATCGCGTGCAGTAATTGTTACATTACCTGCATCTCCATGACCACGAGTGAAGGCATTGACTTGTGCACCGTTCATAAGGGCAACTGAACCTGCGTTAATGTTGAGACTGCCACCCTTACCTATACCCTCTTCCGATTGTATATTGCTGACGATGTAGCCATTGTCAAGTACAACAGAATCTTTGGCAAACACGGAGACGTTACCTGCATTTCCTCGTTGAAAAGTACTGCTGTTTATCTGAGAGCCATTGCTGACAAGTATCGAGCCTGCATTGATGTTAATATTACCACCAATACTTGAAACTTTTCCTACAGGAGCAATTGGGCTTCCTAAACTGGTTAATATCCCCGCAGGAAAGATATCAGAACCTCTTCCTTCAAGTGCAACAATATTTTGGGCAGTGATATTGATATTGCCCGCATTTGCTTGAAACCCTCTAGATGATAGTCGACCACCGTTAGTAGCAAAAAGCGAACCTGTATTGATATTAATATCTGCACCCCTAGCTTTATCTCCTATAGCTTCAGTCCTAATTTCACTAAGATTACCATCAAGAACGACACTATCACGAGCAACAATCTTTATCTCACCTGCATTTCCCTGCCCATAGTTATTAGTATCAAGTTGACCGCCACCAATCAAAAATAGGGAACCAGTTCGGATATCTATACTTCCACTGTTACCAATTGTATACCCTAATGCAGCACTAGAAGCGTCAGCGAAAAAACCCTTAAAAGAAAGGGTATCACGAGTATTAATTTTGATTTGTCCAGCATTTCCCACTCCACGAGTCTCGGTAATCAATTCCGTGCCTCGTGTCCTTCCATCAGCAAGGACTGATACAGAACCTGCACTAATTACAATACTTCCACCTTCACCAATAGCATCAAAATCTACTATATTCTCAATATGACTTCCTGAACTTATTTGAATATTCCCTGTAGCGTTCAGTAAAATATCTCCTGCTTTGCTGTCTGTAAATCCTCCTTTGGCTTTAATTCCAGCTAACAAATTACTTTCTCCCGAAATTTCTAAATTGTGTGCATTGATCACAATATTTCCTCCTTCTTCACCAACGACATTAACAGTGGCCCCTTTAGTGAGAGATAGATCAGCTCTTTCTAGATTTTCAGGAAAACTGAGACTACTATCATTATTTATTCCAACCGTTCCCTCTCCTGCTAATCCTCCTAACTCAACTCGCCCACCCGTAGCAATAACTGTCCCACCTTCAAAATTCACATTACCACCCACAAGTGCCAAGCTTTTACCAATGTCGACTTGAAGGCCTACAGTAGATTGATTAGTAATACTTCCTGGATTATCCCGAAACTTTAAACCAATGGGAATATTCACCGTTAACAACGGTGGCGCTTGCGGATTAGTTGTACTAAACTCAAACCCATTATTAAAAATTAGACTATTTGCTGTACTTGCCAAAAACGAACCATTAAGATCCAAACGAGCATTAGACCCAAAAATAATACCGTTAGGATTAATAAAGAATAGATTAGCCTTACCCAAAACACCGAGGGTTCCGAAAATATTAGAAGGATTTCCCCCTGTGACTCGACTTATAATATTGTCAATCCCTGTCGGATTCGAGAAATAAGCTCCTCGTCCTGCATTAATATTGAAGTCCTGAAAACTGTGGAAGAGGTTATTGCCACGAGTTGCACCCCCATCAATACGATCGCTCGGTACTCCATTAATCAAAATATTGGGAGTGACAACAGAACTTTCACTACCAAGGCTTTTATCAGGAGTGATTTGTGCTCTAGCTGCGTTGCTCGAAGCAAGATACCCTAAAATAGCTAAGGGTAAAGTCATTAGAAAGAGCGATCGCCAAGTTTGGTTCATCATATCCATCTCTTTCCCTCTCTAAAAAGGACTGTAATTCAGTGAGAAGTAAAAGCCATTTTCTTGTAATGTTCTGCCCTTGTTATGAACATCAATTAGAGGAATGCCGTAGTCAAAGCGGGCATTAAATTTGTTAGACATCTGCCATTGCAAACCCACACCCAAACCCACTAAAGTGTTACGATTTGGGCTACGATTACCGGAACTATTCCAACCAACACCAAAATCAAGAAATGGTACGACTTGCAAAAGCCCTTCTACGTCTTTGACTCGCAGAATTGGAAATCTGACTTCTGCTGAAGCAAGAAAACCATTATCAGTCAACAGCTGATCCTGTCGATAACCTCGGACACTTTGCAAACCTCCCACACTAATTTGCTCCAAAGGGACAAGCGCTCTAGTTGATAGCTGCATGTCAGAACGCAACACCAGCAATGTATCTGGTGCTAACAACCGTACATACTGTTCTTGTCCGCGCCAAGCAAAAAACCGACTATCAGGGGGTTGACTATGAACAGTAGCATCAAACCATCCCACACCAAGACTAAATTGAGAGTGTAGAGCAAAGACTTCCCGTGGACTACGCTGTGTATAATCTTGAAAAAACCGCACCGCCGATATGTTAGTTTGCCCTTGTTGGTTTGCACCAGGCGAAAGAAGAAAGTTCTCCCCAAAGAGTTTCGTCTGGCTTTCTTCGTGAGATAAAGTTAAACCTAGTGCTAATTCTTGGTTAGGCGTTTGAATTATTGGCTGGCGAAAGCTTAAATCTAAGTAGGATGAGTCACCAGTGATATTAAGGCGATTAAAAGGTGGTTCAACAACTTGTGTATCTGTTAACCCTGCAGAAAAGTTGATAGTACTATTATGAGCATTAATAGGCACTGTATAGCTGAGGTCATAGGCGTTACTCCCATCAGTATTTGTGTATTGGAAGCTCAAATCATCACCAAAGCCGAGAGCATTTCCTTCATTGATGCTGATACCCCGACGAAAACTACCAACAGTAGGAACACGAGCATTGTCAGCAAAGAATGCTGGGTGAAAGGAATTTGCTTCTACCACCTTAACTTCCAGTAAACTTAGATCCGGACGTGATCCAGCAGATAATTCGGCAGAAATATTTTTGATCAAGGGGTTAAGTTGCAATAATTGTAATCCTTCTAGCAGGCGTTCTCGATTCAAGGGTTTAGAGCTAGCAAGTTTCAACCGACTGCGTATATAGTTTGGGTTCAACCGTCGCGTACCTGTTACTTTAATATCTTCTATTCCACCTTCAATAATCTGAATTTTGACCACAGCTCCTTTTGGCGAAAATATTTGATTAGCAGGAATAACAGCACCAGAATTTATATAGCCTGCATCAGTATAAAGCTTAGTCACCGCAGCCTCAGCTTCTAAGAGTTGGGCAAATGTGATGGGCTTGCGAGTGAATTTAGCAGTAATTTCTGTTAACTTTTTGTTGCTAAATGCGGTGTTACCTATAAACTCAAATCTGCTAACAGTGATCGATCCTGGGATTTTAGGGAGGTTTTGAGATGGGGGAATATTGGAGGGAGGAACTTCAAGAGGGGTTTGAGGCGCTGGCGCTGGCTGCTGCGGTGTAGGTTTTGACGGTTCTGGTGATCTGGGAGTGATAGGGTTAGGAAGCTGAGACAAAATCACACTTTGTTTTGTGATATCAAAAGATTGCCTGTTGATATTAACCAGAGGCGTTAAGGGTGAATTCTCGGTATCCAGGGAACTATCATGTAATGCTTGAGCTAAAGCACTATCTATATACAAGGAGAACAACAGCCCCACAACCAAAAAAATCGTCAGATTTAGTTTCAAACAATAAAATTGAAACATGAGCGGTTTTTTGTCCTCTCTACAAGCTACCTACGACCTCAGTAATCTCTATCTGGTGAAATTTGTGAGCTTCTCAATCATGCATTTTGAGCAATTGCTATAGTTGTTTTTTCCAGTGATACAAGAGCAATAAGTAGGCGCTAATAAAAACTAACCACTAACACCCCTAACAGAACATTGTGTTTATTCACGCCGACTTACTATTCTTTTTTGTCACTCTTACTAGCAAGACCAGCAGCGCCACCCAGTGCAGTTCCAGCCACACCAAATCCCGTTGTTACTATCGTTGTTAGTGCTGTTTGCATATTCGGAGAGTTGCGATTAGTATTTTCTATCTTTGCTATTGTCTGAGAAATTAGAACTCCAGCAACTATAACATATACACTAATTATTCCTCCAATACATGCGATGATTATTGGAGTAGTTGCTTGAATCACCTCAGGGTTGTTACTCATATTTTGCCGTTGAGGGTCGGGATTTTGTTTCTGTTCTCCATTAGGTTGAGTCGTCATAATCCTTAATCCTTATGAGAAAGTATTTTGTTTTGTCTGTTGAAATGCTGTTCAACATTTCGTAAAAATAAAGATTCTATAGAAAATTACAAATTTTCCTGCCTTCAGAGGCAGAGTTTCTCTGCATTCAAAATCATGTAAGACTACTATTGCTATAGTTTAAATTAAAAAATGAATATGAGGAACTTGTGAGGATCATACAAAAATAGCAATTTTATTTGAAATGCATATAAAGGGACAAGGGGGATGTATTTGTAACTGCTGCGCAGATTGCTATAGGACTAAATATAGCGTTTCTCGTTTCTCCTAAGTGTCAAATACACCCAAATCTACGGGCTTTCCGCCGTTCGCCCCTACAAATGTATTGGACTCAATCGAGAATCGCTATAGAATTCGGGGGAGTGTCTCATTCATCCCAGACGTTGAGAAAATCCCATTCTTCATCATCGTCGCTCTCCTCCGTCTCAATTTGCTTATTCTCTATATTTTGCCCACTGAGCAAATTTTCATATTCTCCAGAATCAACCCATTTTAAAAGTTCAGACGCTCGCATCACTGTCCAAGATAGTTGATGTTCCATAAAGCTAAACGTCTTAGTCAAGCCATCTAACCCACCAAGATAGTTTGCTTCAAACTTGCGAGCTTGGATCATAAAATCATCTATTGTATTTTGATTCAAATAACTATTTGGTAACCCGCCCCATTTCATTAATGCGCGAATAGCAACATCTATATCCTGACACGCTAACAAACCTGCGCGATCGCCAGTAAATTTTGCCATCGTGATCCAATTGTATAACGCAATTTCTACCCCATTCGCGGCCAATCCACCCAAGCCAAGTGTTGTACTAGCGATCAAGTTCTTCAGTAATGGTATAACAGTAGCTATTTGCTGATACCTCAAGTAGTTTCCTTGAATCCTAGAGACTTGGTGTCCAAAAATAAATAATAATTCATCGTCAGAAAGCCATTCCATCCCTTCCACATTAATACCAACAACTGGCTTCTCCACCCCCATTGCATAGGTTTTTATGCTTCCCATTGCGGTAAACAAGTACAGATCTGGAATAGGTGCAATATCTAGAATATTACAGGTTTCCACAAAAGCATTCTCAAGGCGCGGAAAGTTATTAGGCGTGACTTTGAATTCAGTACCCATTGTTTGCATCCGCAACAACCTATCGATCCCATACTCATTAACTTTTTTCAGCAACTTAGGTAAAACTGGGGTTCGTTCTAACGCCATTAGCGCTTTCCGGTCAAACGGGTGTTGATAGGCTTGTGTTTTGAGGTTTGGAAATTCTTTTCTTACCATCGTTTGGGTACCCGTTTACAGAATTTATTTTAGCAGTAAATTCATAGGATTTATCGACAAGCGTCGTGGGTTCCCTAGACCCCACACCCTACACCCTACACCCTCTTAAGCTTGTTTTTCCACAAAAAAGCAACCAACCCTGTTGCAACGAGCAAGACTAATGCTGATATCTGAAAGGTTTTTTGAACGCCGAACACTAGTGCTTCAACAGGTGCGCTTGTCACGTCACTAGCAGAGGTAACAGAGAGAGTCAAAACTGCAAATAAAGTACCCATGACTGCTAATCCGGTGGTTTGTCCTAGAGTTCTGGATAAAGACAGTAACCCGGAAGCGATCCCTAAGCGTTCTGGAGGAACCTCCCCTAAAATAGCGCTGTTGTTGGGTGACTGAAACATTCCCAACCCAATACCAAAAGGCGCAACCCTTACAATATACCCCAGATCAGTTAAGTGAGCATTGAAGGTACTGATTGAAAGACAACCAATTATTGTCAACAGCAAACCAATCAGGCTAATCACACGTGATCCAAACCGATCTGATAAATTTCCAGAAATCGGGGCAACAATGGCAGTCAATACAGGTGAAACTGCTAGCAATAATCCTACCTTTTGGGTAGAGTAGTGAAGAACTAGTTCTAGAAAAAAAGGAGCGATAAAAATCACTCCTGCAACTACAATAAACACGAATACCGCCGTTAACAAACTGAGGCTAAACTGCAAATTATGAAACAGTTGCAAGTCCAGCATTGGTTGTTTGATTCGGCTTTCAAGGCGTAAAAAACTGATCAAGCCAACGATCGCGATCGCGAACAGCGCCAAAGTTCTGATACTACCAAAACCGTGATTTTGCCCCTCTGTCATTCCCAAGGCGAAGCAAACCAACGTTACAGTCATAATTAACGCCCCTAACCAATCAAACTTTTGTTTGACGGGGCTGATCATACTAGGTGGTACACTGCGGAGTACAACAAAGGTAGCAAATATCCCTATAGGGACGTTTACCAAAAAGATGGTACGCCAGTCAGAAACTCCTATCAATAATCCCCCAACTGTTGGGCCAAGTGCAATACCTACAGAGACAACCGCACCAATAATACCGAGCGCCCTTCCTCGTTCTGAATGGGGAAAAACTTCTGTAATAATTGCTGCTCCTAGCCCTGAAATCATCACCGCTCCTAGTCCTTGAAGGGAGCGAAACGCAATCAGCCAATTTGCACTAGGCGCAAGTCCACACAGCAGCGAGCTAAAGGTAAACAGTACCAATCCACCCAAGTATAACTGTTTCTTGCCAACCATATCACCCAAACGAGCTGCACCTAAAACTAAAGCAGTGACAACCAGCAAGTAGCTCAAAACAACCCATTGAATTGTGGTGAAGTTTGTGTGGAATACTTGCACTAAAGTAGGTAAAACAATGTTGACTATACTACCATCAATAGTAAACATTAATACTCCAAGTCCGATACCCAGCATCACCCACCACTTTCCTGGATAATTTCGTAAGTGAGAGTCCGATTGCATAGAGTTACCCTTTATACTCATTATTTTGGAGATGATAAAATAATATCACCTAATACACCTATCTTTTGGAGTATAAGGTCATGCTAATAAATGACGAGTAAAATCCTTCTCTGGATAGACAAGGTTGATTGAGATTTAGAGAGCTAATCATGCTTTAGATAGAAAGGCAATGAATGTTTTAAAAGGTAATGTATTGACTTAACAAGCGCATTAGCGTCTCGTCACAAATTCTTGAAGAAATTGTGGATATATTACGATGATGCGAATGGCAGTGCATCAACCGTATACTAATATTCCTTTGAGTTTTCACCCAAAGAAATCCCGTTTATCTTTTCTCTGACTGACGAACTCTAAGAAAAATTCCAAATTTTTATAAAATTCAGAGCGATTCTAGTTATTGAAGTTTTTAGAGATAAAAATGACTTTATCAATATAATCCATACAATGATTATGAACAATACAAAGACTAAAAAAAATAATCAGATAAAAACTCGAATTACCCCAGAAATTAGCCTCCTCCTTAAGGGTTTGATTATCGGCAAAGTGATGACAATAGTAGTTCTTGGGGGACTATTTTGGTGGCTATTGAAAATGCGATGGATAGGCGTCGACGCGAACTCTTCTTCTAGTTACTCCGCAGCTGCTGCTAAGTTCAGCTATGAGTCAGTTACGGATGTTCCAATTGGCTCGTTTAAATATGGTGGTAGCCCAGCTTGGGCGTCCATAAGGCAATTAGTCGATTCTCAGATCCAAAGTGCCCGTCCGGAACTACAATTACATTACGTTGCTCCAAGTCAGGGTAGTCCTAGTTCTAGCTTGGGGATTCGGATGTTAATTGATGGTCAACTAGACTTTGCTCAGTCTTCTCGTCCTCTTACAGATGAAGAGTATGCGATCGCTAAACAACGGGGTTTCACGCTTGAACAACGTCAGGTAGGCGTTGATGGGATAGCAGTTATAGTTAACCCATCACTCAATGTTTCTGGCTTAACCGTTAGCCAGCTGCAGGAGATTTACCAGGGACGAATTACTAACTGGAAGCAAGTAGGCGGACCAAACCTACCCATCACTCCTTTCTCACAGCATTTAGACGATGCAGACATAGCTATCTTCCCTGAAAACCAAACAAAGAGACAAAAGCTGAGCCAGAATGTACACTATGTTAACTCCACCACAGAAGCCATCCGGGAAGTTAGCAAAACTAATGGTGGTATATATTATGCTCCTGCATCTACAGTTGTGTTACAATGTACCGTGAAGCCTTTGTCCCTGGGTCGCACTACCAGTGAACTGATCCCGCCATACCGTCAACCCCTAGTCTTACCCCAACAGTGTCCAACCCAACGCAATCAGGTTAATACAGAGGCAATCAAGAATGGTAGCTATCCAATCACCACTAACTTGTTTGTGATTATTAAGCATAACAACAATCGAGAAGAGCAAGCTGGTGAGGCTTACACTAGGCTTTTACTTACTGACGAAGGACAAAAGGCAATCAGTAGACTGGGCTTTTGATTGCTGGAAATTGTATATTCTACTATATTTTAGAAGGTGTGATTAAAGGACCTTCTATGCATTTTGATTTGCCGCAAATTATTAAATCGTTAGGTTATTTTGGGGTATGGGGGATTATTTTTGCTGAATCAGGCTTACTAATCGGTTTTTTTCTTCCTGGAGATAGTCTACTGTTCACTGCTGGATTTGTCGCATCTCAAAATTTACTCAACATCTGGATTCTCATAATCGGTGCTTTTGTCTTTGCAGTTCTTGGTGATAATGTAGGCTATATGACAGGAAATAGATTTGGACGGAGATTATTTCAAAAGGAAGATTCGTGGTTGTTTCGTAAAAAACATTTAGCCGAAACCACTAAGTTTTATCAAAAATATGGTAAGAAAACTATCGTTTTAGCAAGATTTGTACCGATTGTACGGACTTTTGCACCAATTATAGCTGGGATTGGTGCTATGAATTATCGGACATTTATGACTTACAACTTAGCCGGTGGCTTTCTTTGGACATTTGGAATCACATTATTAGGATTTTTCTTAGGTAAGTCTATTCCGGCTGAACAAATAGATAAGTATTTATTCCCAATTATTGGTATAATTATAGTCCTTTCTTTACTGCCATCTATTGTTCATATAATCCAAGAAAATAAGAAAACTCGCTCTTAACTACCATAACTTAAGAAACACCATCAAAACAGATAGCGTCAAACAAAGAAAAATCTCGTTTTGGATGTTACCGATTGAAAACGCGTTCTAATTACCAGCAACTAGTACCTTACATCCAATCTCAGTGGCAACCCATTGTCAAGGGTTTTTTTGGCATTTTGGGATACGTACTGGCTACCTTAACGCTGATCCGTCTAGCAGGTGAATTGACGATCCCTTTTGGAAAAGGCGATGTGGAGGCGATCGCCCGAATCGCTTTGGAATGTGCTGCTGTGTTTCTTGTGAGAGGTTTTTGCCAGTCTGTGCAAGATATTTACATGGCAAAAGCTGCTTTACGAGTCGCATTAGCACTACGCAAGCAAGTCTACACTCATCTCCAAAAGCTTAATCTCAGCTATTTTGAAACAGCAAAAGCAGGCGATTTGTCTTACCGGTTAACAGAAGACATAGATCGCGTTGGGGAAGTCGTCAATAAACTGTTTCACGACTTTATACCCTGCACTTTGCAGTTGCTAGCAATTCCGATATACATGATTTGTCTGAATTGGCAACTTACACTGGCTACAATAATTGTAGCTCCATTGATGGGTGTTTTAATTGGTTGGTTTGGTGAACGGTTACTTAAGTTTTCTCGCCGCAGCCAAAATCGTGTCTCGGATTTATCATCTATACTCACTGAAGTTTTTAGCGGGATTCGCATAGTCCAAGCCTTTGCAGCAGAAAACCACGAAATTGCTAGGTTTACCCGTGAAGCAGAACGGACGCTACAAGCAAAGTATTCTGCTGAACGACTGAAAGCAATTCAGATTCCGATTATAGGATTTGTAGAAGCATTAGGTGTTTTATCGCTTTTATTTGTTGGTGGATGGCAAATTTCTCAACGTAACTTGACTGTAGCAGAGTTTTTCAGCTACCTTGCGGCTGGTGCAGCTTTGATTGATCCTGTTGGTCACACAACTAATAATTATAACGAGTTTAAGCAAGCTGAGGCGTCTGTTGATCGGGTTTTTGAATTGTTGGCAATTCAACCGACGGTGGTGGAAAGCGATAATGCGATCGCTCTTCCGACCGTTAATGGCAAGGTAGAATATTGCAACGTCTCTTTTTCCTACCAAACGGTCGAACCCATATTAAAAGATATTAGTTTATCCGTGTTCCCAGGAGAAGCGATCGCCCTTGTTGGTTCTTCTGGTGCGGGTAAAACAACTTTCGTCAATCTCTTACCACGCTTTTATGATCCTATATCTGGTCAAATTTTGATCGATGGTGTAGATATTCGAGACGTGACGCTTCACAGTCTGCGGCGACAAATTGGGATTGTTCCTCAAGAAACTACGATGTTTTCTGGTACGATTGCTGAGAATATAGCTTTTGGGCAAGATACTTTTGATATGGGAGATGTCCAAGAAGCTGCAAAAATTGCTAATGCTCATCAATTTATTATGCAGCTACCAAACGGATATGAAACCTGGGTAGGTGAGAGGGGGGTAAATTTATCTGGAGGACAAAAGCAAAGGATTGCGATCGCGCGTGCTGTTCTCCTCAACCCTAGAATTTTAATTCTTGATGAAGCAACATCTGCTCTTGATTCAGAATCAGAAGCACTGGTACAGGAAGCGCTCGAAAGACTGATGCAGAACCGCACAGTGTTTATGATTGCTCATCGTTTGAGTACTGTGAAGCGGTGCGATCGTATTTTAGTTTTAGAAAAAGGTCAAATTGTAGAGTCAGGAACTCATCAGGAATTACTAGCACTTGAGCGCCGTTATGCTGGGTTTTACAACAATCAAAGGTGAAAAATTATTTCAAAGATTAGGTTATGAACCGGCTTAAAGGGTGTTACCTGCAACAATATGTTCCCTGTTTATAACTGCTGAACGGATTACTGGCTTTTTGTTGTTGTATAGCGTCAAAAATTTCTCATCCTTACCACCAGTAATCATTACATTAAAACTAATGTACTACTGTTTTAAATCTCAAATAGGATTGCTATATAAATGTTGAGAATTTTAAATTGGCAAACAGTGTCCGAAGATAACCTAGTAGTTTTTCCGAAGATAAGAGGATGTCCGAACTTAAAAAAAATTACTGTTGTGTAAATTGAATTGCAAAAATCTTGAATCTAAGGCTATTACTAGCCTTTGTAAATTAGCAGTAGATATTTATTAAGTTTGCCCTTAAAAGCCTAAACTGCGATTGTTCCTATGAAAGTTGAAGGTTAAATTGAACTCATTCGTTCAAACAATCGTGAATTGGCAAATTAAAGTATGTCAACTAACACAACTAGTACAGCGCGGCTTAAATAAACATACCATTCAAAATCTCTGAAAAGCCTACGCTGTATTCCTAACAGAATTTTGAATTCCGCCTTGCGGTACTAGCAACTGAAGCTATATCAGATTGTGAACATCATTAAGTATACAGGAAAAGAAAATGACCTCACTACAGACCAAATCTCAAACACATAAAACTTTAGCAGACCCAAATCAAAAATACTGGGATCTGGGGCTCAAATATTTTAACGATGGCGACCTTGCTATAACCGCAATCCAAAAACTTTGGCGACAAATGCCCCCTCCCGCGAGCTTGCCACTACTTGCTACCATCATCGGTGCCTTGTACGCAGATACATACTGGGCAAACACAAAAATGGATGTGAATCTTCTCGCTGGAAATCTTCAAGCAGGGTTAGGGATCAATCCTGCCGATTGCCAAAAAGCGGCTAATATTGCTTTTTCGCGGTGGTATGGATTTCTCGTCCGAAGTAATATGGGAGACTCTGGTTCGATCCCAAAGCCCGATCCCGTTACAAATAGTCCTGACGTTGTCCTCAATGGGGACACAACCCTGCCAGTGGATCAGCTAATAGAACAGTGGAACACCTACATCTATACTCTAAAACCGGGATTAAAGAACAACGTCTATGGCCGGGCGCAGAGTGTGAACATTAAAGTTCCGCAGCACCCCCAGTTGAGTATGTATTACAGTGATGCAGGCTTTAATCCCCCACCTAGCTCTTGGGTCAAGATGTTCACAGACGATGGAAGCGCAACGACACCAATGCAAGGAATTCAGCCAGGATCAATTGGAGTGGGAGATCGCTGTGCAAATCCACAGCAGTTTGCTTTTAGTCCGTCTGGTGCAGGACATTACTGTCTGATTACAGTAGTAAGTACCGAGTTTTTCACAAATGATCCTTTAGTCAATCCAGGTAACTGGAATACACAAGAATGGATTCATTCTAATGGCGCTGCGGGGTGGCATAATGTTGATGTTACTCAAGCTAACCATGCGGTACTTAAGTTTTATAATCAGGACGGTACCTCAGAACAGTTTGTTTTTGAAGCACACTGCCGTAACCTACCAATAGGTACAACTGTCTCCCTGAGGTGTGAACATGAGGATTTACCATACTCGATCCAGACTCCGTCAGTGAAAATTGTCCAAGAGTATCAGGTTATTAGTACTAGGGCTGAGGTACCGCCGAACTTTGCTGCTGACCTGCACGTTCAATTTGATACGCCTGATGGCAAGTGTCTACCAGGTGAATCTTCAATCGATGTACGCATGGACTGGGAGCTTTCCGCAGCGCATCAACACTATCATCAGGCACTAAATCAGCTAGGAGATACTAACTCCGGTTTTTTAGGGAGTAGAGTTCGAATACCGATGGGTAACTTCACGTTTGTGGGTTCAAACGGCTAGTAGTTCACTACATAAATATTGACAGGTGTAGGCTGGGCAAAGGTAAGAGGGCAAAAATTTAAAACCTTTACCGTTTACCTCTTAGCCTTTTCCCACCTGTCAAAAAAACTTGCACTTGCTCAACCCAATCAGCATCGAATACTAATTCGTAAATACAGTTATGGACTCTTAAATTACCCTCTTGCTTGATTACCAAGCCCGATAATAGTAATTCCCTTTGTTCCTGACTATCAACCGCAACAACTTCTCTTTGACACAAAATTTTCTGATATAGCTTTAACATCTCGAAAAAATAAGATTCCATATTGAGAAGGCGATCGCGTATAGTTTTTAAATGCTCTGGTTCATCCTGCATTTCTGAATTTTCAATCACTTACATTTGTACTAAGTTCTTTATCCACTCTGCTTTGGTATTCTTGGGAATGCTCACTGATGAGTTATGGATAATTTTACAAAGTTTCTGGGTTAAGAAAGGCTGTCCACCAGTCCAAGCTAATACTTCCTTGAGGACATTTTGGTAACCGTTCACGGGGTTTGTAAAAGATAGAGTAGAAAATAAGTACATAATGATGGTAGAGTGAGGGGCATAGATGTAAAGTGTCAATTATATGCTGAATATTTTCGCGATCGTTTAAATAAACAGCAAGTCGTAATTCTTTAATAAAATCGAGACGGTAAATTGCCATGGCTGAAGAATCTTGTTTTGAAACTCAGACTCAACATTCTCAAGGCTGTCCTAAAGTTCCAGAGTCGATCATGACGGCTAGTCGATGTGAACTCATAGATATCCAAATGCAACTTTCTACAAAACTCCCTCCTGGTTTGCATGGCCATGTATTCATGGTTGCTCCAGTAGGAACTGTTGACTCTGGGGGTCTTCCCTATCCCAATGGAGATTCTCTGTTGTGCGGCGACGGCATGATTTATCGTTTGGATTTTGATTCCCAAAATGAAGTGAGATTGACAACGCGCCTTGTTAAACCACCCGATTACTATGCTGACAAAGCAACCAGTCATGGCTCAAAATATGAGAAGTACCGTTTTCGCAATCATGGTATCACTAGATTTTCTCTAACATTGGGTGTTCGTAACCAGCTAAACACAGCTTTTCTACCGATGAAGTTTTCCCGTGATTCAGAGGAAAGGTTACTAGTTACCTATGATGGAGGTCGTCCTTATGAAATTGATACTCAAACCCTAGAAGTTGTTACTCCTATTGGCAGTAATCAAGAATGGCAATCTGAGTTGAATGGTTATAATGCTCCTTTTCCTGCGTTCTTGAGTACGGCTCATCCTGCTTTTGATCCTCACACACAGCAGATGTTCACAGTTAACTATGGTAGATCGTTAGGTAATTTTCTAGACACCATTCCTTTTATTTATGATCTTGAGCAACTTCCGCAAGAAATAGATGAGTTTTTAACTGCACTTGCCTCATTTCTGCAAGCAAATTTCCTCAAAGATATTTTTGATTTTTTTTCTCAATCTTTTCAAACATTTTTACAACTTTATGTCAAATTAATAGAGAAGCTAACTAACTTAAAAATTGATAACTTTGTTTATTTAATTTGTTGGGATGGTGTAGGTGCTTTAGAACGGTGGAAGCTAGTTTTACCTGATGGTTCACCTGTGCCAATTGACCAAAGTATGCATCAGATTGGCGTGACGCGAGATTATGTTGTGCTAATGGATACAGCCTTTGCAACAGGATTAGAACAAGTACTCAATAACCCCTTGCCAGAAAATAAAAAAGTTGAAATACTACTCAGAGACTTGTTAGAGGGCCCTACTTCGCCAGACTCTTTAATTTATATTGTGCGTCGTGCTGACTTGAAACGAGGGCAATTTCCAGCATTCAATCAGCAGGAGGTTGAAGTATTAGTACAAAAAGTTGTGGTACCTTTGGCAACAGCACATTTTTTAGTAGACTACGACAACCCCCAAGGAAACATTACACTCCATGCAGCCCATATCTGCGGTATGAAAGTAGCTGAATGGGTAAGAAAATATGATGTTTCCGCTTATAACCCGCAAAATCCTGTGCCGTCGTATCTGTGCGGGATGGAAAATAATGAAACAGATATCGGGCGTATGGGACGCTATTTAATTAATGGAGAAACCGGAGATATAGTTGAATCACATGTTATTTCTGATGCAGAATGTATTTGGGGTGTAGACCTTTATGCTTATCCACAGCAAGATCCCCAAACAAAAAAACCTTTAGATCGCCTGGAAGACATTTACTGGTGTTCTTTTGGTCTATGGAAAGACTTGATGACACAATTTGTTACTAATCTGTATAAGAATTACCGAAATCGGCAAGTTCCTCTGGAAAAAGTGCTGAACTTGGCTGACAAAGGAATACCTGCCTATTTATTTCGACTTCATGCCTCGTCTACAGAAGCACTAGCAATCCGCGATCGCTATCAATTCCCTGCAGGACACATGACGCTTTCACCCCAGTTTATCCCCCGTCCTGATGCTGAAAAACCTACTGATGGTTATATAATCTGCACAGTCTGGTATGAAAACAAAAATGAATTCTGGCTCTTTGATGCCAATAATTTATCTAAAGGGCCTTTGTGTCAATTATCCCATCCTTCACTTGATTTTGGTCTGACCTTGCATACTGCTTGGTTACCAAGTATTGGAAAACGTCAAGCCACTTATTATATTAATGTGCGTGAAGATTACAACAAATTAGTAAACCAAGCATCTCAAAAACATCCTGATATTCAGGATTTATTTGATCGAGAAGTTTACCCTCATTTTGAATGAGCTTCAAAACCTAGTAGATAATTTCATACCTAGTGGTAAGTTCCACTGTAGAAACTATGAAGTTAATTTTTACTAAGTCCTAAATCTCAAAGGATAGTGTAATCTTCTACGTTCTGAGTCAGGAATTCTGTTATAAACCCTGTAGAGACGTTCTGATAGAACGTCTCTACTTTAGTAAAGATAATAGGAATTGTGCAAGTTATGATTACTATATCAGGATATGAAATTTTTGAAAAAATTCATGAAGGTACGGGAACAGTTGTTTACCGAGGTAAGAAAAAACAGAAACAACAGCTAGTAATCGTTAAATTGCTCAAGTCCGAGTATCCTACATTAGAAGAAATTACTAATTTACGGCATGAATATAAAGTCCTCAAAGACCTTACGAGTGAGCGAGTTGTTAAACCTTATAGTTTAGAAAAATACCAGAACAGTTTTGCATTGATTTTAGAAGATTTTGGTGGTCAGTCTTTAAGTCAAATTCTCATATCTCAGCAATTAAATATTTACGAGTGTTTACAAATAGCGATCGCCCTAGCAGAAACATTAATCGATTTAGATCAAGCCGCAATTATTCATAAAGATATTAAGCCTAGCAATATCATTATCAATGTCGAAACCGGACAAGTTAAATTAACTGATTTTGGTCTGTCATCACGACTAACTTTAGAAAAGCAAACTATCAGTAACCCTAAATTATTAGAAGGTACTTTGGCTTACATGGCACCTGAACAAACAGGGAGGATGAATCGCTCGATTGACTATCGTACTGATTTCTACTCTTTGGGGGTCACTTTATATGAAATGTTGACAGGGACACTGCCATTTACAACCCACGATCCGCTAGAGTTGATTCATTGTCACATTGCCAAACAGCCTGTACCACCTTACCAGCACAAGCCGATCCCTAGGGAGGTTTCAGATATTGTGATGAAACTTTTAGCTAAAAATGCAGAAGAACGATATCAAAGTGCACATGGACTTAAATTCGATTTAGAAACTTGTCTACTACAGATCCAAACCACTGGAGAAATTAAAGATTTTATTGCGGGTCAGCGCGATCGCGGGAGTCAACTTTTAATTCCACAAAAGCTTTATGGTAGAGAACAGGAAGTTGCTAAGCTGATGGATGCTTTCTGGCGAGTCAGCCAGGGAGCAACAGAAATGATTCTAGTTTCAGGTTATTCAGGTATTGGTAAAACTTCAATTGTGAATGAGGTTAACAAACCTATTGTTGCTGCAAGAGGATATTTCATTACAGGTAAATTTGATCAGTTTAAGCGAGATATTCCCTATACTGCTTTAATCCAAGCTTTCCAAGAATTGATTCGTCAGCTATTAACAGAGCATGAGCAGCAGATTGCCATTTGGAAACAGAAACTACTAGAGGCTTTAGGTTCTAACGGTCAAGTGCTCATTGATGTCATTCCAGAAGTAGAGTTAATTATTGGCTCACAGCCTGATGTTCCCAAGCTAGGCGCTACCGAATCACAAAATCGATTTAACCGTGTTTTTCAACAATTTGTCAATGTTTTTTGCAAGCCTGAACATCCATTGGTCATTTTTTTAGATGATTTACAATGGGCAGATTCAGCATCTTTGAAGTTAATTAGGCTACTGATTACAGATTATAGTACCCAATATTTATTCTTAATTGGTGCCTACCGAGATAACGAAGTCAACCCTACTCACCGATTAATACAGACCCTACAAAAGATACGCCAGACAGATACGGTGATGCATAACATCACCGTAGAACCCCTGTTACTCACTCATGTTCAACAACTAATAGTAGATACACTACATGGTGCGAGCACTACTAACAAGGTTGAATTATTCGCTGAGTTAGTTTTTAATAAAACTCAAGGTAATCCCTTTTTCCTAACTCAGTTACTCAAAAGCTTATATAGCGAAAATCTACTGGTGTATCAGGTAGTCACAGGTAGTTGGCATTGGGACATTCAGCAAATTCAAGCCGCTGGTATTACTGATTACAATATTGTTGAATTGATTGCTAGAAATATCAGTAAATTACCACCAGAAACACAAAAAGTTTTACAGTTGGCGGCGTGTACTGGTAACCAATTCAACCTAGAAGTTTTAGCAACTGTCAATGAAAATTCAGCTATTATAACAGCTACTCATTTGTGGAGTGCCTTGCAAGCTGGTCTAATTCTGCCTTTATCTTCAAATTACAAAATTCCTCTCTCATTTGGAGAGACAGAATCAGAGATTTTGAAAGTTAGCAATATCAAAATTAACTATAAGTTTTTGCATGATAGAGTGCAACAAGCAGCTTACTCATTGATTCCCGAAAACGAAAGAAAAAATACTCATTTGAAGATAGGTCAAATTCTGCTGAGAAATACTCCAAAACAACTACAAAGAGATAATATCTTCGTTTTAGTCAATCAATTGAATTTTGGCATTGACTTACTAACAACGCAAGTACAAAAGGATGAGTTAGCCCAATTAAATCTCATTGCTGGTCAAAAAGCTAAAAATGCTACAGCTTACGAAGCTGCTGTTAAATACTTGAATACAGGTTTACAACTACTACATTGTCAGAGTTGGAAAAATCAATATACATTAACTTTCCAATTTTATATAGAGACAGCAGAAGCAGAGTATCTAAATACTAACTTAGAGCAAGCATTATGTTTATGTAATTCAGCTATCAAAGAAGTTAATAATCTCTTGGATAACCTGAAAATTTACCAAATAAAAATAAAAATTTATTTAGCTAAAAATGAAATTAATACTGTTTTAGATATTGGGCAGGATACTTTAGAAAGGCTAAGCGTCTCCTTAGTAGAATCACCACCGGAAAGTCTTGATATTGATCAGTTGGCTAGCCTATCGCCTATGACTGATCCATACAAGCTAGCAGCAATGGAGATTTTAATTCTCATATATGCTCCTGCTTGTTTTGCGGAAAGCCCTATAGCATTACCAATCCTATATACAATGATTGAGCTTTCTAGGCAATATGGAAATTGTCCACCATCGATTTATGCTTACGCAATTTATGGTGGGATTGCACCTTGGATGATACCAAATATTAATTTAGCTGCTCAAATGGGTCAGTTAGCCTTAAAAATATTAGATCAATTAAATGCTAAACAGTTTAAATCTAAAGCACTTGTCGTTACTAGTATTAATATTAATCACAAAAAACAACATATTAAAGAAACTATAAATAATTTACATGAAGCAATTGAAAGTGGTTTAGATGTTGGAGATATTGAGTTTGCTTGTCATGCAGCTAATTTTTACTGCTACCATGTCTTTTTTGTTGGTGAGCATCTAGAATTTGTGGCAAAATGCCAGGCTGATTATATTGATTTTATTAGTAGATTTGAACAACAACATCCACTATTGTTAACTAAAATTTGTGCTCAAGCAGTAAATATTTTACTAAATCCATTTGTAGTGAAAACAAAATTGATTGGTGAAAATTTGAATGAAGAAGAAATTATACCTTATTTACTATCGACTAAAAACTTGATATCCTTATTTAATGTCTATTTTTGTAAGTTATTTATTTGTTATCTTTTTGAAGAATATCAAAATTCTTTAAAATTCTCAAAAATTGCATTTAAGTATGCTCGTTTTGTCCAAGGTGAAATAATCTTTACAGTATATAAATGGTTTGATTCTTTAGCACTTTTGGCTGAGTATTCTCATAATTTATTGATTGCAGATAAATTGGAGTTAGAACAATACTTGAGGCAAGTAGATGAAAATCAGAAAACTCTGAAATACTGGGCTGAACATGCTCCCATGAATTATCAACACAAATATGAATTAGTAGAAGCGGAAAAGGCTAGAATATTGGGACAAACACTTGCAGCTATGGAACACTATGATCGCGCTATAGCTGGTGCTAAAGAAAATGGATATCTTCAAGAAGAAGCATTAGCTTATGAATTGGCAGCAAAATTTTATTTAGCTTTGGGACGGCAAGAAATTGCGCGAACTTACATGACCAAAGCTCACTATGCTTATTTTTGTTGGGGAGCTATTGCCAAAGTGAAAGATTTAGAATCAAAATATCCACATATAATTCTGGTGTCAAAAAAAGACTCTACGTTAGCTAAAAGTAATATTTCTAATTCTTCTACTACAAGTAGTAATTCACAAGTCTTAGATGCTACAACAATTATTAAAGCTTCTCAAACTCTTGCTAGTGAAATTATTTTAGAAAATTTACTAAAAAAATTAATGACTATTGTAATTGAAAATGCTGGTGCTCAAACTGGTTTTCTGGTTTTAAAGGAGCAAGAACAGCTATTTATTCAGGCTGAGGGTGCTGTAGATAACTCGGAGGTAGTAGTGTGCCAATCAGTTCTAGCTGAAACTAGCCAACAGTTACCCAATTCTTTAATTAACTATGTAGTCAGAACTAGAGAAGAGGTAATTTTAGTTGATGCCACCCATGAGGGAAGATTTACCAAAGATGTATATGTTATTGAAACCCAACCTAAATCTGTACTGTGTACACCGATTATTCATCAAGGAGAGCTTTTTGGTCTACTGTATTTAGAAAATAATCTTGCTGTTGGTGCTTTCACATCAGAAAGATTAGAAGTTTTGAAAATTTTATCCTCTCAAGCAGCAATTTCAATTAAGAATGCTCAACTTTATCAAAATCTTAAACGAGAAATAAGAGAGCGCCAACAAGCAGAAGCAGCATTACGTGAAAGCGAGAAAAAATTAGAAGCTAAAGTTCAGGAGCGAACACAGGAGTTAAGCCAAACTTTAGAAATTCTCAAAGCCACTCAAGCTGAATTAGTGATTGAGAATGCTTTATTAAGAACTGCAGAACAAACTCTAACTTATGAATATCAAGTTGGCGGAAGTTTACCAATAGATGCACCTACTTATGTGGTACGTCAGGCAGATAGACATCTTTATAAAGCCTTGAAGCAGGGAGAGTTTTGTTACATTTTCAATGCTCGCCAGATGGGCAAGTCTAGCTTGCGAGTCCAAATCATGAAAAGGCTACAAGCTGAGGGCTTTGCCTGTGCTGCTATCGATATTTCAGAAATTGGTAATCGGCTGCTGACTATGGAACAGTGGTATGCAGGCTTCATTTATATATTAGCCAGTAGTTTAAATCTTTCAAGTCAAGTTAATATTCGTACTTGGTGGCGTGAGCATGAATTTTTATCCCCAGTCCAACGTCTTAGTAATTTTATAGATGAAATAGTATTAGAAAATATTTGGCAAAATAATATTGTTATTTTTATAGATGAGATTGATAGCGTTAGCAATCTTAACTTTGAAATAGATGACTTCTTTGTCCTACTGCGAAATTTTTATAACAAACGGGCTGACTTTCCAAAATATAAACGTCTCACTTTTGTCTTCTTAGGAGTAGCAAATCCTTCTCAATTAATTCAAGACAAAAAACGAACACCTTTCAACATTGGTCAAGCTATTCCACTGAGTGGCTTTCAATTACATGAAGCACAGCCTTTACTACAAGGACTAGCTGAGCGTGTAAGCAATGCTCAAAATGTCCTCAAAGAAGTGTTAGCTTGGACAGGTGGACAGCCTTTTCTCACCCAAAAACTTTGTAAGCTTATTCGGAATTCACCACGAAACATTCCCCAGGATCATGAAGCCGATTGGGTAGAGAACTTAGTGCAACGACAGTTGATTGAGAATTGGGAAACACAAGATGAACCTGAGCATTTAAAAACTATACGTGATCGCATCCTTAATACAAAATCCTGTGTTGTTGAGATATTAAAACTATATCAGTCAATTTGGCATACAGGGAATGTTGTTGCAGTTGATAGTCAGGAAGAAAGGGAATTACTATTATCGGGATTAGTAGTCAAGCAACAAGGTAATTTAAGAGTCTATAACCGTATTTACAAATTTGTATTTAACGCTGATTGGATTGAACAACTGCTGTACAAATATAGCAATCCTATTTGAGAGATAAACTGATAATACATTTATACCAAGAAGCGATTGTCATTTTACGCATAATTTGGCTCTTGGCAACTTTTGGTGATCAACACAGAAAATGGTTTTAATACCATTTTTATATGAAGACGCATAAGAATCCCCACCGCCTTCTTTCCCTGCCCTTTCCAAAGGGAGGTTAGGAGGGGTAAAAATAATGCGTAGCTTCACAGAAAATTGGTATTATGAGTAAATTTATAGATATATCTGCTGCGAGCCAATTGTGCTTGACGCACACCGAGATTTGGATCATTATGAGGTAAAGTTGGCAGCATAAATTTTGATATTATCAAGCAATGTGTAGCAAGCCTTTATTGAAGTGCTTAGAAAAATAACGAACATATAATTTACAGCTAGGAACCACTTGATTACCCTGGAAGTACACTAAGCCCATACTTTGCAACTTAAATACCTGCTCTAAATTTAGTTCTCTTGGGGTGGAATATTGGAGTATCTGTGTAAACAAGCTCATTAATTCTGGATACTGTTGGAGATTCCACCACTGTTGTTGTAAGTGTTCAGAATAAATTCCTGTTGAACTAAAGGCTGTTGACAACACTTGCTCTAGAGTTATGCTCTGACGCCATGTATAATATAGAGCTAGTTGAATAAGATAAGGTTGCCCGCCAACCAAGGCAAGTAATTGTTCCACTTCTGATTCTGAGCAGTTTAAGCCATACTCATGCACTAAAGTTTGTACCTGCTCTTTGGTTAGTGGTTGTAACTCAATTGGCAATCCCACATTAAAAGGTGACTTATTCATATTCAGGGGAATATATACTTCTGTTGCGTGGGCTACAACCAAGCGCAGTTTCTTCCAAATGTCACGATTTTTGGCTTCCTCATGCCAAGCGCGTAACAATCCAAAAAATTCATCAGCTAAATCAGGATATTGAAACAACCGATCTACATCATCCAACCCCAGCACAATAGGGCTGTTTGTTTTTGCTAAAAGATATTGCTCGAAGTAAATCTTAGAGCTAATTTTGCTGCCAAAAAGCTCATCCCAATACTCTGTGAGTTGATTAGGCACCTGTAAACCCAAACTAATACTTGCACAAAACCAACGCAAGAATTTATCTAAATCTTGAAAAATTGCTTTATCAGCTAGCTGAAAGCTTAAAGATACGGTGCGATATTTATGGTTAGTTGCAGACTGAAGAATTCTTGACATTAATGAAGTTTTCCCCATTCGTCTAGGCGCTTTGATCCGGATTAAAGCGCCTGGTTGCAAAATGGCTTTGTAACAATCTGTTTCAATTGGAGGACGTTCTATATAAAATCGAGAATCTAAGGGTACTTGACCTTCTGGTCTCTCTGGTTCTGAGTATGTTACTAACATCTCGTTATCTGATATTTCATCCTGCTGCTGTGGTTTCGCAAAGCAATAATCACTCTGTTGCAAAACCAAATCAAAAGCTTTAAAACAGCACTTCAGGGATTGTTTGTCAACCCCTAACTCACCAGCAAATATCTTCATCATTGTATCCACTGATAAGCCCGTGCGTTCGTTCAATGCTTCCAGAGTATACCGATTACCAGAGTTTTCTTCAATTTCTGCTTTAGACTTAGCTGTTTGAAGTTTTTTTAACCCTTCCTGTGTCAGAAGTACACCCCGTCTCCGCCGGTTTTTTTGTGAACACATCTTTTCTAACAATATATCCATAACCTGACCCTCTGGTTTTTTTGGAGTATAGGGTGATATTAATTACCCTATATCTCAATATATATAGGGGAACCCAAAGTCAACTTATGCAGCAACCACTCACTGTGCTGAAAAGTCTTATACTTTAGCTTTGTCTTTACCAGAGTTGCTGCGTAACAACATATCCCAGTAAATTAGAGTAAATCTGAAATCGCAGCGATTGTTCGACATTTTCGCCGTCTGATTGACAGCAGTAATTGTTTAATTTGTCAAGCTAAACAATTCTCTTAGGACGCCGTTATTTTAAAGCCTGTTGCCAGGAGAAGCGATCGCGCGTGTTGTTCTCCTCAACCCTAGAATTTTAATTCTTGATGAAGCAACATCTGCTCTTGATTCAGAATCAGAAGCATTGGTACAGGAAGCGCTCGAAAGACTGATGGAGAACCGCACAGTGTTTATGATTGCTCATCGTTTGAGTACTGTGAAGCGGTGCGATCGTATTTTAGTGTTAGAAAAAGGTCAAATTGTAGAGTCAGGAACTCATCAAGAGTTACTAGCACTTGAGCGCCGTTATGCGGGGTTTTACAACAATCAAAGGTAAAACATTGTTTCAAAGGTTATGTTATAAACTCGCTTGAAGGGTGTTACGATTCGAGTCAATCATACTAGTTGCTAGCAAAAATTGTGCTAATCATGTGATTCATAATTAGCATGTTTCTCAACAGTTTTCATGTCAGTTTGTCAAACTTTAACTTTTTTTTATTTTAAAATAGCAAACTACATTAAATTTAAAAAAAAAACTTTATAAATTCTTGCTTTTACTTATACCTTTAATGTATTGTGTAGCTATTGTTGCCTATGACACTCCTCAACAAGGAAACATTACAAAATGCAAATTTCTCAAATTTTTCATCCATTAAAGCAACACAAGTTGATTCTTTTTCTAGGCGTGGCTGCTAGCGTGTTACTAACAAGCACCAGTGCCCACGCTGCTAACAAAGTTATTTTAAAGTGTGGTGAAGTCGAGAAAAAAGTTACTATCAGTGAATTAAATCAGTTTGTGAGTACTGGCCAAGCCTCCACCGGAATAAACGCTTATTTGCAAGCATGTAAACAACAACCAGCATTAGCACGTAAAGCACTGACGGCTGGAATTAAAACTGATTCTGCATTTATAGACAGCCTACTATCTGGTTGGGCGGGATCAGTTTTAGTTGACCAAATTGGTGAGGTTGTTCATTCTGACGAAAAAGACCTAGACAACAAGACGTTGCGCTCTGCTTTAACTGGATCTGTCAAAGAAAGTGGTCAAGTTACTCTAATAGGAGCCCTTCGCAACTATCCTCAAGATACTGTTGAACTTGAAGGCAATAAACTCACTGCTGTTTATAACCGCCTAAGCCAGCTTAGGAAACTTTACTTTTTCTAAAGTACTTGTAAGTATCCTTCAGTGTCTCGTTTGTTGAACCGACTCTGTTAGACATCTCGATAAGAGTATGCGCTTTTATTTTTCTCTTCAGGAGAAGATCTTTTAGTAATTTTAACAAGTGAATATCAGGGTTTAACCTAAGTGCAACCTTACCTGTTTGTAAAAGCTTTGTCGTGTTCTCAAGCATATCTTCATTGCTAAACCCAGCTTGCGCTGAAACTTGGTGCAAAGCTGGGTTCATTTTTGCAGGCTTTCTGCTTTTAATGTAAGAATTGCACTTCTTAGGGGCTACCAAGAAAATCTCGTTTGCCCAGTTCTACACCACAGTGCCGGAGAATGTCATATGCTGTCGTGACGTGGAAATAAACGTTGGGTAAAATAAAATAAAGGAGAAAGGGCATCCCTTGAAAAGATAAAGTGTTTTCACCTACCTCAAGGGTAACTGTCTTTTCCTCTGAACCATCAATTTGGTCGGGTTTCAATGTCTCTAAAAAAGAAATAGTTTTCGTTAAGCGGTCAATAAGTTCAGGAAATGTAGTTTCTGTATCCTCAAAATTTGGTGGTTCTATTCCTGCTAGTCTTGCTACACCTCTGCGCGCTACATCAGAAGCAATTTGTACTTGTTTTGACAATGGGAACATATCTGGGAATAGACGACTATTGATTAATACAGTAGGATCTATTTTTTTTGTTTGTGCGTATGTAGCACCTTTTTCCAAAATATTTACAAGGTTACTTAGTGTACGAATACAGACCGGTACTGAAGCTTGATACATTGAAATGGTCATTGATCTTTCTCCAAAGAAACTTCAACCTTAGTTGGTATAGTCGGCCATGAACAAGATACACCATTCCGGTAACGTATAAATATAGGTGAAATTTTAGATGAATTTTGTACTAAACCGTGCTATATAGCGGTCTAGTATGACCTAGGTTGGGACGGTCTACTACTCTTTTTAAGATACAAGGTGGGGTTCAGGAAGGAAACCCAAGGCGAAAAACCAATATTTTGTTGGGTTTCACTCCATTCAACCCAACCTACCGATCTGTTGCTGAAGCGTCTGTTGACAGGGTTTTTGAATTGTTGGCAATTAAACCTACAGCGGTGGAAAGCGATAATGCGACAAAAGCAAAGGATTGCGTAGGCGTAGCCCACCGAAGGTATCGCGCGTGCTGTTCTCCTCAACCCTAGAATTTTAATTCTTGATGAAGCAACATCTGCACTTGATTCAGAATCAGAAGCACTGGTACTGGAAGCGCTCGAAAGACTGATGGAGAACCTCACAGTGTTTATGATTGCTCATCGTTTGAGTACTGTGAAGCGGTGCGATCGTATTTTAGTTTTAGAAAAAGGTCAAATTGTAGAGTCAGGAACTCATCAAGAATTACTAGCACTTGAGCGCCGTTATGCAGGATTTTACAACAATCAAAGGTAAAACATTGTTTCAAAGGATAGGTTATAAACCCGCTTGAAGGGTGTTACGATTCGCGTCAGCTATACTAGTTGCTAGCAAAAATTGTGCTAATTATGGGATTCTTTTATAGCATGTTTTTCAACAGTTTTCATATCACTTTGCCAAGCTTTAACTTTTTTTCATTTTAAGATGGCAAACTACATTAAAATTTAAAAATAAAACTTTAGAAATTCTTGCTTTTGCTTATACCTTTAATGTATTGTCTAGCTATTGTTGCCTATAATACTCCTCAAAAAGGAAACATTACACAATGCAAATTTCTCAATTTTTTCATCGGTTAAAGCAACATAAGTTGATTCTTTCTCTAGGCCTGACTGCTAGCGTGTTACTAACAAGCACCAGTGCGCATGCTGCTAATAAGGTTATCTTAAAGTGTGGTAACTTCCAGAAAGAAGTTCCTATCGGCGAATTAAATCAGTTGGTGAATACTGGTCGGGTCTCCGCCCCAATAAACGCTTATTTGCAAGCATGTAATCAACAACCAGTATTAGCACGTAAAGCACTGACAGCTCGAATTAAAACTAATTCTGCCTTTTTAGATAGTCTACTATCTGGTTGGGCGGGACCAGTTTTACGTGACCACATTGGTGAGGTTATCCATCCTACTGGAAAAAACCTAGACGACAAGACGTTGCAGTCTGCTTTAGCTGGATCTGTCAAAGAAAGTGGTGAAGTTACTCTCATAGGAGCCCTTCGCAACTATCCTCAAGATACTGTTGAAATTGACGGCGATAAACTCACTGCTGTTTATAACCGGCTAAGCCAGCTTAGGAAACTTTACTTTTTCTAAAATACTTGTAAGTATCCTTCTGTGTCTCATTTGTTGAACCGACTCTGTTAGACATCTAGATAGGATTATGCGCTTTTATTTTTCTCTTCAGGAGAAGATATTTTAGTAATTTGAACAAATGAATATCAGGGTTTGACCTAAGTGCAACCTTACCTGTTTGTAAAAGCTTTGTCGTGTTCTCAAACATATCTTCATTGATAAACCCAGCTTGTACAAAAAGTCCGTGTAAAGCTGGGTCACTAATTTTTGTTCCTGCTCAAATTTGACTTCAAGGATTAAATGTTGAAAACTTTTCAATAGAATGATATAGTGGATTGTTTTTTTGAGAATTTGAAATTATTACTTTTCAATCATTACCTTAAAAAAGGTACCACCGTGTTGATCAGCAGCGTACTCGACTTTATAAGGAATTAATGTTCCACAACGATTTACAGTCCAGCGCTCTAGCCATGTACCTTGTTGCAAAACAACCCCGTTTTCTAGGTGAACATCCCTTGGTCGCTCAATGACCTCAGTATTAATCAAATGATGATCTTGACATTTATCATCAGTCATGAATTTGCTTAGCGCAATTGTCTGCAAAGTATCTCTTTGAAGCGTTTTAGCTTTACTCTTTACAGCAGTCGCTCATGCGGAAATTGCGCCGCTTGCGAACTTCTGCAAAGAAAAACGTCATAATAGCTATTGTTGCCTGTAACGCTACTCAAAAGAGGCTCTTGCAAAAAAATGCAAATCTTTACACTGTTTCGTCGATTAAAGCAACATAACTTTACTGCTTTTCTAGCAGTGAGCGCTAGTGTGTTACTAACAAGCACCAGTGCTAATGCTGCGGATACGGTTATTTTAAAGTATGGTAACTTCCAAAAACCAGTTTCTCTCAAAGAGTTAAGTCAGTTTGTGGATACTGGTAAGACCACCCCTCCAATAAAAGCTTACTTGCAAGCAGCTAATCAAGAACCTGCACTAGCTCGTAAGGCTCTGAAAGCAGGAATTAAAGCTGATCCTGCTTTTTTAAATAGCTTACTATCTGGTTGGGCGGGACCAATTTTAGTCGATCAAATTGGTGAGGTGGTTCATTCTCCCGGAAAACAGCTAGATCAGCAAGCACTGCATTCGGCTTTAGCTGGATCTATCAAGCAAAGTGGCGAAGTCACGCTGCTAGGAGCAATTCGTAACTATCCTGGTGCTTCTGTTGAAATTAATGGCGATCGCCTTATTGCTGTTTATGAACGGTTAAGCCAGTTTGCCAAAGTATTCTAAACTACTTATAAGTTTGCTTAAGTACCTCGTTTATTGAACCAACTTTCTTGTATATCTCGATCAGGTCATGCGCCTTTGTTTTTCGTTCCCGTAGCAGAACTTTTAGTGGTTTTAACAAGTGAACATCTGGATCTGATATGAGAGCAACCTCGGCTGCTTGTATAACCTTTGTCGCGTTCTCAAAAATATCTTCATTGCTAAACCCTTGTTGTGCTGAAAGTTGGTGCAAAGCTGGATCGGGTACAGTGGCTCTACCAAGTAGTGATTGGTCTAAAACAAGACCTTTTAGAAGCGCAAGTAGACCAGCATAGATAGAAAAATCATCACAAGTATCAAAAGCTTTAAATTCTATCCGACCGATCTCAGCAGGAGAGCGTGCTATTTTTGTCAATGAAGGTACACTACTAATTAATTGTTCTGGCTTCTCAACGTAAACCATGACCGCCGGTCTTCTACCTGTTCTGATAAATGTCCTTACAGATAAACCTTCCCACAAATTACCTCGGTAAAACGGAGAGCTATAACTAAAAGGAATAATGTAGGGACTATAGTAAGTCAGCTTTCTGCCAATTTCGATGACGCGTTCCGGAGGTAAGCCAGCCACTGAAATATTTAAATCTGGCCCATAAGTTAGCATAGCAATATCCTCCGTTTGTCTTTCAGGAGAAGCCTGTCGCCATTTAATTTCGTAATCAGTTAGTGGTCGGTCAGGTTCATAAGTATCATAGTAAGGATTAAACGTCACCAAAACTGGTACAAAACCGAACTGAACCGCAACATTGCGCAGCAAGCGAAAGCTTTCTGATAATTCAGTAATGGTGCTGTGAATGTCTGATTGTATAGTTGTTCTAATTTCTATACCTTTAGGTATATATTCACTCACTTCACCAGAATCATCAAGTCTTTCAAACCCTTCAATATACCATCTTTTCTTTCTAATTCCACCGCCCCCAATACGCAATCGAGGATAGTCTTGATGGTATATAGGTAATCTTTCTATAACTTGATTGAAGTCAGCAAATTTCGTACAAGAAAAATCTGCCAACTTTCCTTCCTGATTAAGGAAAGCAACTTCATGCTCGATGCCAAAATAAAACATCATCTATGTATATTGTATAAGGGTAATGGAAATGTAGGTATTTTGCCATAAGAATAACTATGGTTGGGGTTTATCGTATATATAATATTACTTTATAGTTTCACTCATAATGCAATTTATTGATCAAGTAGAAATTGAAGTAGAATCTGGTAAGGGAGGCGATGGGATTGTTGCCTTTCGACGAGAAAAGTATGTACCGGCTGGTGGTCCCTCTGGTGGTAATGGGGGGAAAGGTGGATCAGTCATCTTTATTGCAGAGGAAAATCTGCAAACTTTGTTAGACTTTAAATATAATCACCGCTTTCAGGCAGATAATGGTGCTCGTGGTGGACCAAATAACCGTACTGGTGCAAATGGAAAGGATTTAATTCTTGAAGTTCCTTGCGGTACTGTTGTTTATGATGCTGAAACAGGAGAGGTGATTGGAGATTTAACTGAACCTAAGCAAACTTTAGTTGTTGCAACTGGCGGTAAGGGAGGACTAGGAAACCAGCATTTTTTAAGCAACCGTAACCGCGCACCTGAATACGCCCTCCCCGGATTACCAGGGGAGATTAAGCAACTTCGGCTAGAGTTAAAACTTTTAGCGGAAGTAGGTATTATTGGGCTACCAAATGCAGGAAAATCCACCCTGATTTCTGCTTTATCGGCTGCACGTCCGAAAATTGCTGACTATCCTTTTACAACATTAGTGCCAAATCTAGGTGTGGTGCGGAAACCTACTGGTGATGGCACAGTTTTCGCTGATATTCCTGGATTAATTGAGGGAGCTTCTCAAGGTGTAGGGTTAGGACACGATTTCTTGCGTCACATTGAGCGGACACGCTTACTATTGCACTTAATTGATGCAACTAGTGATAATATTTTGGATGATTATAATACAATTCAGCAAGAATTACAAGCTTACGGACGAGGTTTACCAGATCGTCCGCAAGTTTTGGCATTGAATAAAATTGATGCAGTTGACCAAGAAACTCAGGATTTAGAATCAGTGGCTAAACAGATCTCTGACATTTGTCAAGCTCCAGTTTTTCAGATTTCAGCGGTTACAGGTGCTGGATTAGAGCCTATGTTACAGCAAATTTGGTCAATTCTCGATCAACTTAATGCGAGTGAGATAACTGAGGATCACCTGATGGAGGAGGCGTAAGATTGGCGTCGCTGCCAGAAAATAGAATCAGACCAACGTTTTTCCCGATTATAGTATGCTGCCCGTGCTTGCAAATATTTGTCAAAGCTCTTTTCCACATCACCAGCGTATTCGTTGAGCGAAACTTGACTATCGCTTTGGCTTGCTTGGATCACTTTTGCTGCAGCAATACCAGATTGCAGAGCTTTGGAGATTCCTTGAGATGATAAGGGGTCAAACGCAGAAGCAGCATCCCCAATAGCAAGCCACTGAGTATCAGCGACACAATTCCTTCGATAGCTGTAAGCTGCAATTGAGCGGGTGCTAGAATTTGATACACACGGATCAACCCTTGCCAGGGTGTGAGGAACATCTTGAATGCGCGATCGCCATACGTCTGCCAAAGACATATGACCTCTAGGAAGTAGATCCGCATCTGTCATATAAGCAACAACAAGATGGTTATTAGGTAAAACAGCAGAATACCACCAACCGGATTGGCTCGCTTCCACCAATGTGCGGCAGTCAGCGACAGGAGAACTAAATTGAAAATATTTTATCACTGCTATGAGATTATCACAGACAATTCTTTTGGTTGCGGGTTTCCCTACCAGCGAAGAAGCTCGACCAGTGGCTTCCACAAGAAAGTCTGCTAAGAGTGCGATCGCTTGACCATCACAAATTGCTTCAATTGACCAACCGCCATTTGGCCTTTGAGTACAACTTACTACTCGTGTCGAGAGATAAACACTTGCTCCAGCATCTTCGGCAGCTAAGGCAAGCATAGCATCAAAACGGCGACGATCTAAATGCCACCCTGATCCGTAAGGATTAAAAATGAAGTTATTGTCATAGAGTTCTGAACTACCCCACGCAGAAATAATCCCTTCAGTTGGGACATGAGCATCACTCAGAAAACGCTCCCACACTCCTAGCTCAGATAGTAATACACGCACTCCTGGTTGTAAAGTTTCTCCTACTCTAACAGTCTCATACCGAGAGCGCTCTAGAACTGCCACACTCCGTCCGCTTTTTGCTAATGCGATCGCCGTGGAAGTGCCAGCAGGACCCCCACCAATAATCACTACATCCACTTTGCGACTGGATGTCATATTACCTCTATATTTATTAAATAATTCAAATCATGAACAAGGGTGATTTTTTGATTTTGAAAGTACAAAAAACTGATTGCTTTGATTACATGATATTGCAGGTAAATAAACCTGCAATACCCTGTTTTTTAGGCTTTTAGTTTTGACTCCTCGTCTGTTGCAATTGTTGATTTTTCTGAGCGACTAGTTCAGACAATCCCCTTGAGCTTTCACGAGGCAAATTAGGATCGCGCTCCTCTTCAACAAAAACAACCTCGCCTGCACTATTTTTTCTCGATACCACAAACCCAAGTTTACTGAAATTCTTAACTAAATCATCCTCACTAGCAATTCCATTTGCCCAACCCTCACTAGGCGGACCACTCTGTGAAGGTAGTTGAACAGTGTCAGGGCGCTGTGCAGGCCACCAACTACCCTGGCAGTCAAAAAAGTCAGCTTGCCAGGGTACAGCCATTCTTTGAGTAATTGAGCCAGGAGAAAGAGCTTGATGAGACAATCGAAAAGGCTCAGAATAAATATCTGGCTTCGTCAGCAAAATTCCTCCCTCAATACCTGGGAAAAATCCACCGCCAACGCAAAGTTCTAGTGCCGCTCGATCTAAATTTTGAGGCGTCAAAGTCAGAGGCGAAGCAGGCGGAGTTGTCCAATCATCTACGAAGTTCCCTGCTTTCCACTGCTGTAGCATTGAAAGTTGAACTTTTGTCAGCTGTAGCTCCGCGAGAGGAGGTTGAGAGAGAAAGTCAAAAACTTGCTGTCGTAATTGTGCAGATGAATCCTGTTGAGAGGATAGTTTTTCCCAATCTCGTGGAATAGCATTCCAAATGTCCCACTGATTCACCCATCGCAATGAAGCTGCACGATTGATGATTGGAAAAATATCGGTTTTAAAAGATGGTTTTGTAGGTGCAGAAAGCCACCTGCGAGTGACAGCGACTTGAAAGGCAATGTCATAAAGAGTAACAATACCTTCTATTTCGGGTGCGAAGTCTGGTGGTGTAACAATTACCCAAGCTGGTTGGTCTACATTGCGTGGGGTTTGTCCAGGAAAAGTAATTTTTGCTGTGACGGTACCATCCGAAACATCATCATGCCATTTATCATTATTTGCAAAGTTTTGTATCGCTACGCCATCTGGAACTGAAGCAGAATTTCCTCTACCGCCCAGAACAAGAAGCCGCCCTGATGCATCTGTCTGTAACTCCCCTAAATAGACTTCAACCCCCAGGAATTTGCCACCGTCAAATTTAACACCTTGCTGCTGTTGCCCAGAAATACTTCTCTCCCCTGGATCAATAGTTAGTTTTTTTCTCTCCACTCCAGGATTGCGAAGTGCGCCACTATCATTATTAAACTTTTGTCCTGCAGCTTTACTATTAACAAGATGAACTTGCCACTCGATAGTAGCCTCATTAGCAGTTATTTCACGTCCAGATGAGAGGACACCAGTTGCATCCTGCTCAAACTCAAAAATTCTAAACCGAGCAGCTTGTCGCTTCAGGCGACCATTTTCATCTTTATACTTCTGAAGGGTTTTTTCTTCTCCGTTAACAATCTCAACGGGCGCTACACCAGGTATTTCAGATCCCACATAAAATTTATCCGGGCTGTTTCCTACTCTGGCGATACCAATAGATGGATGAATTTTGTAAATTTTTGCCATTGATTTCTCCTTCATGAGTGTTTAAATAACTTCGAGTGCGCCAGTCTACATCCGGCAATTTTGGGTAAAGCGACCACTAGGGTGTTGAGCTAGCTTGGATTTGAGCTTCAATTGTGGCTGTGCGACGATCATTAAGTTGTTTGATTTGAGCGAGCAATCCCCTGCCAATCGGATCTAGGTCAGATTGTTGTTTTAATTTGTCGATTAATTGATTTGATTCAGCCAACAAAGTTTTTTGCAATTGCCACTGGTCTAATTTTTTGACAGGCAAAACTTCTTCAGGTAATTCAAATGGTGCTCCTGCAAAGACATCAGTTTGTGAAGGTATCTTGCGAGGAAGCTTTGTTAATTTTTTTGCAATACTTTTTACAGTATTGTTCATTTCTTCAAATGCCCATCCAATCAATTCTTTACGTAAGTTATTGGTTGGTTCTGTAGATTTATCTAGCGATAAACTCTGAGCGATCGCTAAAAGGAGGATGTGATACCTGCTATTAAATAATTTTGCCCACAGCCGACTTGTTGGGTTGGTAATGCGACCCTTTTCCAAATCTGGATTTGTTTGCGGTTGTTCAAGAGTATTAGGATACGTCGGCACTTCTAAGCTAAATGGCGATGAAGAATTTGCCAACTGACGGTAAATAGTTAAAAACTTCTGGAAGTGTGAATTGTTTTGGTCTGTAAGTCCTTCTCCTTGGCGTGCAATTGTGTCAATAGCAGTCAAAGCTTCTTGACGGGAGGTAACCGGATCAATATGAAGGCTCTCTGCACTACTAGCTCGCCACTCTAGTTCATCAGCCTGAATACTACTAAGAACTGTGGCAGACTCAAAATCCTCAGAACTCAGATGAAACCCTGAAGGAAAACCATCATGATTGAGCAGCCAAGCCCCTTCTGGAGTATCACTCTCTTGAAAAAGCCAATAAATTTTGGCGTATATCAATCCTACTCGATGCACTGCTTGCCCCATTGCGGCAACTTTAGCTTCTTCGGCGATTTTATCAACTTCAGCTTTTAAAGGGTTAGTGTCATCAATAATAGGCATTTCTGCTGCAACATATTTCGCCAGAGATGACTTAGTTAAAGGCTCTAAAACAAAAGGAAATGGATCTAACTCGTTGTCAGGTTTTAGATCCCCTCGATCAAAGTGCAAACCATGACGAATAAATAGCAGCAAGTTTTGCACTGTGAGCAGATGCCCCATTTCTTGTTCTGCAATCTTGATAATCGTCCTTAATTGGTCACCTGCAACAGTAACATCTAAAGAATAGACAGCATATAGATATTGCACAAGTAAAGCGTGTTCTACTTCTGCCGCAATCTGGAGTAAAAACACAGCTTCCTCAAGAGGAGTTTGTGCATTTCGCAAAGTAGGAATACCTACTTCATTAATCAGCTGACTCAGTGGATCGGCTACAGTAACGCCTCTCTCCTCAAATCTGAACTTTGCCTCTGGTTTTACCCAAAGCAACTCAGATACTTTACTTCGATTCATAAGTTTTGAGAAATACGGATCCTATTTTTTACTTATCCTGTACTCGGCTGACTGCATTTTAGCTTGTATTAGCCGTGGTTAAGAAAATCAGGAATCCGAAGGAAACCCCTGACTCTCAATTAGGCTTTAACACGAAACCTAATGCCGATTAGCTTATTCTTAAATAGATGAAATATTAATTGACTTATGCAGAAGCTACAGACGATTAGTGGAGTTAATACTCCAGAGGAGTTCGTTTGCTCAAGTAGCTCGTTACTTTAGGCTTGTAGCGAGAGCGATATAAATCAAGGACTGGTAAGACTTGTGAGAAACGTTTCAGTCTACCGTAATTTTTTTATACTTTAATAAATCAGTGCTGTCTATACATTACATAAGCGACTGCTAACCATAACAGCAAGGTAGCGATCGCGGTACTTTTACGTTCATGATTCTCGCAACCTTGTGCTAATCTTAACTTAATCTGAATACAATCGATCATTGTTTGTCTAGATTAGTGTCACTAGCATACTTGCTACTCGTTGCTCTACATGAAATTGACTCGACCGTATCAACCACTTCTCCTTCGCATTTTGCATGGACTCACTGGTCTGTTTGTAGTGGCTGCAATCCTGACGGCTTTCTGGACTTATGATACCTATGATGGACGCTGGGGGAGAATTCCATTGCCCTCCTATAGAGAAATTGAAGGGCTACACGGAACTTTTGGATTATATAGCTTGCTGATATTTCCTGCGTTTGCTCTGTACGCATTCCATCGGGGATACAAGCGACTGATTCAACCTGACTCTTTTGCTAAATTGCTTCAGGTTGGTAAACCCATATGGTGGTATACGCTAAACCGCTTTACCAATACATTTGTCCTGCTTGCTTTAACGTTTGCGCTATTCACCGGCAAGATGATGAATGAAACATGGTTGCCAAAAGGAGAATTGAATCATGCGTGGTATTATGCTCACTTAAGTGCGTGGGTGATTATAGTGGTTGCGATCGCGCTTCACCTGTTGATAAATTCCAAAGTTGGGGGAGTTCCATTACTGCTATCCATGCTTAGCTGGCAATTTCGCGAGAAAGATAGTCCTACTTTTTGGTCTGGTCATGTGTCTCAATGGTGGTTAGGTATTCGCCAAGGTTTCTGGTCAGACTGGTTCCAATCCCCACTTACTTTATTTTGGCTGGAAATACTTATCCTGTTGAGCATTCTTGCTGCTTGGATTATTCCCTTGTTTAAGTAAGTGCCATTTATTGGTACAGTAACGAGCAGCTAATTAACAACAGGAAAATTAGAATGAGACTTTTTGTTCCAGGTCGTCTTTGTTTATTCGGAGAACACAGCGATTGGGCAGGAGAATATCGCAGGATTAATCCTGAAATTGAGAAGGGCTACACCTTAATTGTTGGTACTAACCAAGGAATTTATGCAGATGTTAAACCCAATTCTACGGAGTTAATTATTCGTGGTTCTTTGAATGATGGAAGCCGTTATGAACCGCGCAGATTATCTATGGAACCTAATACCTTGAAAGCCGTAGCTAACAAGGGTGGTTTTTTTAGTTATGCTGCTGGTACAGCTTATCAATTTTTGAGTCACTATCCTGTTGGCGGACTGGAGATTGATAATTATCTAACTGACTTACCTATCCAAAAAGGTTTATCTTCAAGTGCTGCGTTTTGCGTTCTCATTGCTCGGTCTTTTAATCGTCTGTATCACTTGAATCTGACAATTCGTGAAGAAATGGAGTTCGCCTATCTGGGAGAAAGAACCACTCCTAGTCTTTGTGGTCGAATGGATCAGGCTTGTGCTTATGGGAATCGTCCAATCTTGATGATATTTGATGGTGAACAAATCGACTTGATTGAACTGAAGGTTACAAAAGATTTGTTTTTTGTGATTGTTGATCTCAACGGAAGTAAAAATACACAAGAAATACTAAGAGCATTGAATGAATGCTATCCTTTTGCTACTAATCCTCTTCAGCAAAATGTCCAGAAATATCTTGGTTCTATTAGTGCTAAAATTACCCAGCAAGCAGTTGAAGCAATACAGCGAGGAGATGCCGAACTTCTTGGAGCGTTAATGACAAAAGCTCAAGCAGAATTTGACAAGGATGTAACTCCGGCATGTCTTTCTCAATTGACTGCAAAAAAACTTCATCTCCTTCTTGAACACGAGCCAATACAGCCTTATATATTTGGAGGAAAAGGTGTGGGTTCTCAGGGTGATGGTACTGCACAACTGATTGTTAAAAATCAACAGAGTCAAAGAAAAGTTATCGAGATTATTCAGCGCGATTTCCCTCAAATGCAAGCGTTAGAATTAACTATTTCAAAACTACCCTGATGATTGACTCAAGGTAATTGCGGGTATAAATGTGTAAGCTGTTACGTATTTAAAAAGATAGGCGATCGCAATAGTTTTGTGCGCTAGGGCGATCACGCTTGAGAAATGATGGTAAGGGCGCTAGAGTAAAGATGTATTGAAAAACGAGCAACGAATCTATTTTGCAGCAACAGGCATGGGGGTTAATTTAGTTCTACGTTTCCAGAATGGGGCTTCTAGCCACCGCTTTTCCATCTCGTAATACATGTGCCGCATTCTCAGATAAGTCTCAAAATTACGTTCTAGTCCACTCTGATACTCTTTCAGTAATCCACCTTTGTTACTGCTAAGATGTTCAATCAAAGCAACAGCAGCATGGCTTCCTGAAGTCATAGCGTGTCCTATACCCATAGATGAAAGTGGGTCGAAAGATGCACAAGCATCCCCCACCGCCATCCAGTCCTCACCGACAGCGCGATCAAGGATGTGAGAGTGTGCAGGCTTTATGGCTAGGGGGTAAATCAACGTTCCTCCCCTAGCACGGTTGCTGGTATGGTTAGCTTTAGATAATAGGGAGATCCACGGTTGTGCCTTGTGAAGTCGCTGCTGTCGCATAATATCTACATCCGTCATCAACACCACGCTTAACTTCCCGTCTGGTAGCCACGCAGAGTACCACCATCCTTCTGGAACTGACTCAATCACAATTTCTTCAGTTTTTGGTTTATTTTTGTCAAAATCAAGAAAAGCACTGATTCCTACTAGGGAGTCGAAGATAATAGATTTTGCTCCCAATCGTTTGGCAATTCTCGATTGTCTGCCCGTTGCGTCAACCAAATAACGGGCTTCCAGCCAGAAAGATTCCCCAGAATCACCAGCAAGCAAAAGTCTCCATCCCCCTCCGTCCAATTGCTCACCCTCAAGGCATTTAGTCTGCAAGTACAGCTGACCTCCTCGGCTAACAACCTGTTCAGCCAACATAGCATCAAATTCTCCCCGATCTAGGAGATAACCTTCGCCTATTTGATTGAAGATAGAAGGTCTGCTGTGCAGTAAGGAATCTCCCCATATAGCAGCAACGTTGTAAACAGGTAAGTGATTATCTGCCAAAAAAGATTCCTTTACTTGCAGGTAATCCAGTAAAGGTAGCAAGCTGGCGGATACATTTTCCCCAATACGAATGTTATCGTAAGCTGTTCGTTCAATCACTGCTACTATCAGTTTTGAATATAAACACAGTGTCAAAGCTAAAGCAGTCCCTGCAGAACCTCCACCAATTATGGCAACATCAACACCGTGATTAAATTGCATTTCATTAATCCTCTCAATAGTCTCTTAATTACCAATAGCTTTAAAGCTACAAATTTACAGAAAAATTGGTGTTTAAAATCTTGGCTGACTGCGCGACCCATCTTGACGATAGACTCTCCCGTATATGTAATTTGATAACGGGAGAGAGTTTGCACTAATTAAAAACGAACCCGCCTTCCAGAACGAGGTCTTTCTCGTGTTTCCTTAGACACTGGAATTTCTCGAAAAGCCTCCACCGCTTGTTGAGATTTTCTATGGGATTTTTCAAGCTTTTCTTGTAATTCAACGGATAAAGTTGTTTTACTTTGTTGAATCTGTTGGATCCTCCCTGTCTTAATTTCTTGGCGTTTTTGGACTGGCTGCAAAGAAATTATTACAAACTGCCCATCTTGATCGTCAGGATTATTCGTAATATCTTGGTAATCTACAAGTTTGTACTTAAACATTTCATGATCGCGTTCTGTCTCCACTAAATAGGGAAACTTTTGCCCATTTTCTTTGGTATTTTGATTGCGGATGAATCCTAAATGAGACCAACCGAAATTAACCATTTGAGAATAACTGTTTATTCCTCTGGCATAATCAACTTGTTTTCCTGCCATTTCAGAATCACTTAATGCCTCAAATTGTTCATCAGTTAATTTATCGAGTTCTGCCTCAGTTTTGCTGCTATTTTCAGGGAGGTTCTTCAGTTGCTGCTTAATCAAGTCCTTTAGGATCGTTACTTGTCCCGAGTACTCTTGATCATTCTTGACAACTATAAAACTACTGATGACATTCCAGGGGGCTTGCGGTGGCCACCAGTATGTATAGTAAGCAGGCGGTTTCGGTATCAATCCTCCGTCTTCAGCAAGAATTTTGTTAGTGTCTTGATCTGTAAAATTGATCGCTTGCACTGAACAGTTGTAGAAATCAGCTTGCCAGGGAATTGCCATGCGCTTAGTTAAATCACCAGGTTGACAGCCATCTGTTTTTTCACACTCATCGCGTTCCGGATCGAGACCCTTGTTTTTATGATCGTGGTGTTTAATGTTATAAGGAGCGCTATATATAACCGGATTTTGCGTCGTCCAAGTTACCTCAATACCAGGACATTGTGGAAGTCCGACAACATTACCGATACTGGCACGATTTTTTTCATTCACTGGGTAGGGAGTGTAGTCACAATCGTTCGTAAAGTTCCCTTTTGCCCATTGTTCCAGGAGAAAATACTGGGTCGGAGTCAGCGCCAAAAATTTTTCGATGTTAATATTTTTTACCGAATTACTGCCAGAATTTAGTGGCATCAAAGGAATTTGATCTTCAACGAACAAAGTGTATTGACGGCTCTGAGGTGTAGGATCTTCTGGTTTACGGAAATAGGAAAAATATTTTTGGCGATTTGCTTCGTTTTTTTCTGATGGGTCGGAGAAATCAAAAATATTTGACGAAAACGCAATCATGGACTGGACATTGGCTACCCAATGGTAACGAGAAATCCGATGGATAATTGGCAGAATATCTCGCTGATAGTTTGCCTTAAAATCATATTTCCAATTTCCGTTTTCATACATTTGTGGAACTAGCTTAAAGTCACGCACACCCACATCGAACATCGTGTCATCCCACGAAGAGATGTTGGAAATCTCTGGTGCAAAATCAGGAGGACCCACAATCACCCAAGCGTCTAAAGTGTGAGATTTCTCTTCCCCATTTTCGTATACTGTAATAGTGCAGGTAACTGAACCATCCGATATGTCGTCATACCAATAATCCCCACCACCATAACCAGTCAGAGTTGTTAGCCCCCAAGAGTACCCATGTCCTCCAAGGACTATAAGACGTCCTTTGCCGTCAGTCTTAAGATCCCCAAGCTTTTCAATAGGTGTACCATAATAATGACTACCAGTGGGTGGATATGGGAAATTACGAGGATAATTGTCTGGGTGTGGAATAGTTTCCCGACTGATTTCAATGCTATTGCTTTTCCCATCCCCATGTATGTGTCTTGGGCCAGGGTCAATAATTAACTTTTTTCGATCTGGAACCTGTTGGTTTCGGAAAGGGACACCCTGTGCTGCATAGCTATTCTCAGGTCCAAGTAACAGGTTGCCTTTAAGTTCAGAGAATTCATACCAGGCAGCTTTTTTGTTAGCTAAATGTACTGTCCATTTAATACTTTTTACGTCGTCATGGCCGAAGTACAGCTCTTCTCCCTTAGCGTTTGGCTGTTCGGAATTGTATCGATATAAGCGAAACTTTTGTCCTTGCCGTTTAATTTGTGCAAATCCGCTATCAGTAGATTTAAAAGTGGTAAAAGATTTACCTGATTCATTGCCATAGGAGTCACATTCAATGGGTAAACCACCTATGCTCTCTGGAGCTAAAAAGAAGTCTGTGGGATGATTGCCAACTCGAGCAACTCCAATGGATGGATGGATTGAGTAGGTATATGTCATTTTACTTCGTTATATTTACTTGTTATATCTAGAGTTACCACTAGGACACCCTTGCATTCTAGTCGGGAAAGTCGGAGCTTGAGGTCGGATTAAGAGGTCGGGTATTCCTTATATAACCCATCAGAAATGAACAAAAAATTGTATCAAGAAACTATCCTCATAGGACAACAGGGGGCAAGGGGCATAGGGCAAACTGTAACCATTGATCTAAAAAGCCTAACGAAATTTACGCAGCTTTTTGGTTAGTCGGTGTAGATTTTGGCTGTTTGTTCACTACGGGATGTACGGTGCGTTTTGGTTGAGTATGACCAGTTACCCTCCCAGATGAATTTCCCCTCTTAACCGTAGAGGGGGGAGATCAGCGATCTGCTGTCGAGTCCAAATTAAATTTCGCCATCATGAAAGGCTGGAAGGATTGTATCGAACAATTCGGTGCTCAACGCCTCGAAGCTCTCGCTAACCTTGCTCAACTTCGCCAAGTCTCCCTATCAGATCTTATGGAAACGCTGGGCATTCAGCCTGTTACTTATGTAAGCGCGAGTACGTTCCTATGGCACTGAAGCAACTGGTTTTTGAGCGCGCCCGTGGTTTGTGTGAATATTGCCGCAGTCAAGCAAAGTATGCGATCGCTCTAAAATGTAGCAACTTTCTTGATTCTCAAGCGATCGCTATGACAGCTTGGTGTGATAGGTTGGAATTGCACCTTTAGATTGAATCGTCTGTTGTGGCAGCGAAATCACTATCAAATTGTGCATCTAGGTTGGCAGCATAAGCGCTGGGTGCATGATTGTGTAATACATCTTGATATTCGCATTGCTTGCAATACAATTGCAAGCAATATGCTCATTTGCCACCCTAATTATTAACTGTCGCTCAATTTGGTAATATCAGATAAAAAGTTGTACAGTTATGCCCACTCAAAGGTGCCATTCCCTGCGAAAACACCAACTTGAACGTTAAGACCACCACCAATTAATACTCCAACAGGGTTACCATTTTTGAAAAAGGCAATTTCTGTATGAACTGGATCGGTCCTAAATGCGAATTGAGCATCACCGACTAATTGATCGGGAGAGGCTAACCAGCCTGCTACCCATACTATGCCTCCACCAAGCCCAATTCCCCATACATCAGCTTTGAAGTTCACCCTTTTTCCATCACCGAAGTCCAAGGGTGTATTAGTGTATATCCACGAATGAATAAATGCAGAGGCAATGGCAAGTGGTGCTGAAACAGACTGCAAACCAGAGGATGAACTCTCTTGTACCGTTCTTGCGCTGAAATCAGGAGTTTCCTGAGCAGCTAACTCGGTAAGTCTAATCTTATCATTAAGTGAATTTATGGCTATAACTCGATATGCATTAATTACGTCTTCACTGGGGAGAGAGACATTTTTGTCTGACATTGTAATTCTCCAATATAAGTTTTCTGACTCGTATTTACCTGTGTAACTTAAAGACGATTGCCAAAGATAATTTATGAATTTTTTGAATTAGAGGCTTTTTTCTTGACTCTAATGTAGCCTATGAAACTATCAAGGGCTCACGATCACCAGCCCCAAAACGTCGGCTTGAACCCTGATTATTTCTAGGACTTACAAAAGTTTTCGACCTACTTCTGAGAAACTTTTCCACCACCTGTAAAGGCTAGAAACACCGAAAATCGTGAAAATTTGCGCTTCGGTAAAATTTGGTGGCACAACGAAATAGGCTAGAGTCGATTTCAACTCTAAACCAAATAGTAGTAAATACCCTGATCTGGGCTGGTCTTATTTAAAACAATCTTCTGACCGGGATAGTAGCATTGCTACTTCACCAATATAGTAACCATTGATACCCAGAACCAAGCTCATTCGCAGGCTTAAGAACACTATTGTTAATCCGGTTTTAGCTGCCAGGGTAATTCTATTATAAAAGTTTCTCTATATAAGTAACGGGTAGCGCGCTGCCCGTCGGGCGCTCCTAAGAAATCCTAAGGTTTCTTGACATCCATAAGGGGCGATCGCTACTGAACAGCTTATGTCAAACGGGGAAAAGCCAATCACTGAAAGCTCTTCGGAGCTTTACTTTTCAGCTTTTGGCGAGAGATTTTAGTTTCTATTAGAAAAGAACGGCTCAAAGTTTAATTAGATAAAGGTTTCAATGTTTCACTACGATTATTGTTTTCCGACAGTGACAGAACAGGGTTAGACTGTAAGTCGATCTCAAAGCACCGACAACAATCGCTCCTTACCTTTAACTTCCCCTCAGAAGTGGCCGCAACCCTTACCGACTCAGATTGCTGCACATCACCGGCTACCTCCTGCGCTTCCTCAACACCAACACTCTCCACTTCCTCCACCGCAACTGCAAGTACCTTCTCCCCTACTCTCGCTTCAACTTCCCCATTCCCCTCAGACATTTCCCCTATTTCCGACTCCGTTGCAGTTTCTAGAACGGACTTATCCCTATCGGTTTCCTCCTCCCCGATAAAATATCCCCTCAACTCCTCTTGTAAAATCTTCCGCGCCTGTGAAATGCGCTTGCAAACATTCTGATACGAAATATCTTGTTGTTGGGCAATCTCTTGATAAGAAAGTTCTTGATAAAAGTGCAGAATAAACGTCTCGCGTAGCCTTGTCGGTAAATTATCAATAGCGCGACGAATCACCATCTTTCTCTCGCTATTTTCCACAGCACTTTCTGGCGTTTCTTCAAAGGATACCAGTCCAAGCTCCTCACCAGAAGTGTAAGCTTCTATATCTTCAACTCGATTCGCCCCCCGACTGCGTTCTCGATGAATATCCACGCAAAGGTTATGAGTCAGTCTTTTCAGCCAAGCCTGAAAATTATTAATTTCCCCAGCATTTTTTTGCACCTTTTCCCAAGCTTTAAGCATTGCCCGGGAGAGAGCATCTTCTGCATCAATGGGGTTTCCACCCATCCACTTGATGCAGCAACGGTAAAGATCATCTTGATACTGCCGCCATGACTGCCAAAAACTCGCACTAAAATCATTAGAGCCACTTCGCCCTGATGAGGAAGAAACTGCACTAGAGATTGACATAATTTTAGAACTCAGCAATCTAAATAAATTTGACTTACATTCGATGTGCCGACAGGTTAAAAACCAACTCACACAATTAGCTAGCTTTATATTTGTTGGTTGTATCTACAGTTACCACTAGGAGACCCCTGCATTCTAGTCGGGAAAGTCGGATCTTTAGGTCGGATCTTTAGGTCGGGTATTGCTTGTATAACCCATCAGAAATGAACGAAAAAGAGGATTGGGATTCGCAATTGTTGGGTGTGGTACGATAAGCAAAGCTTAAGCCGTCGGCTATCGAGCTTACTGTCAATTTCACCGATAATTGAAAAGGTACGTTAGCCGACAAGACGAGGCGATGGCGAAACGCAAGGGGTTATACCATTTCACGAAAAAAATGAAACAGATGGGTATGTGGGGTTGAACGAAGTGAAACCTAACAAAGGCAAGGATTTGATGTGTTGGGTTTCGTTCCTCAACCCAACCTACATTTGTATCAATCATTTTTTGAATTGGTATTAGCTGATCGCATTTTCCCAGAATCTGTTATTTCCTTAATTGCCGTAGATTTCCTAACTCCTATGTGCTTCAACTAGCAGCAAAGTCAGTAAATTTCCGTTTGTATGGGGCTTTAAAAGCCAAAACTATATCTTGTTTAGGAACTCCAGCTTCTACTAATTCATTAGCCACTCCGATTTCCGTTCCATCGCGTTCGATCCAAATTTTTCCATCTTTAATTTCTACATAAATAATACAACCAAATATTCGCGTTAGCTCTTGCCAACCAATATTCATAACTTGATAGCGATCACGCTCAGTATCAAATAACAATTTGACTTCTGTATGGCTATTTGAGCGATTTTTGGCATGACTGGACAGAATTTTTTGGACTATTTCTTGATAATTTAGTCTCTCCATATAACAATCTCCTCTCGCTCTGGATTAAAAATTAGTAATTTTAGTTGATATTCGCCAATAATTCTTTGAATAAACTTCCGACTAAAAAACTCATTATAAACATTTACTGGAACGGCTAAATACAAAATCCGCTCGGGTTCGGTCAACCTCGACGCTGAACGGTAGTTGAGACATTGACCAAGAGCTAGGTGATTTTAACAAACGCTGCCTATGGACGAGTCAAGTGTGTCAAAATAGAAAAGATTCGTAATTTCCTCTCAAGCCCCTATGAGCCTCGAAGAAGTCATCCAGGCAGCTAATGAGTTGGACGAAGCAGATCTGGATCGGCTCCACCAGCAGGTAGTCATCCTTCGTGTACACCGCAAAGCCAATGTCCTTCCATTATAAAGAAGCTCAACTGCTGCACAAAATTAACCAAGGTATTAACCTAGAACTCCGCGCCCAGTACCAAACGCTGCCCGCGAAACCCGAAGCGGAAACTCTTACGGATGCTGAATACAACACGCTGATCCAACTCAGCAATCAGATCGAACAATTCGGCGTCGAACGTCTCGAAGCTCTCGCTAATCTTGCTCAGCTTCGCCAAGTTTCCTTATCAGATCTTATGGAAACGCTGGGCATTCAGCCTGTTACCTATCTAAGCGCGAGTATGTTCCTACAGCACTCAAACAACTGGTTTTTGAGCGCGTCCGTGGTTTGTGTGAATATTGCCGCAGTCAAGCAAAATATGCGATCGCTCTAAAATGTGGCAACTTTCTTGATTCTCAAGCGATCACACTAAGCTTGATTCTTAAAATCAAGGTTTACTTAATGTTATTCAGCAAAGTCCAGAAATTTCATACTAAACTGGACCTAAGTTTTATTGAGCTAACCTATGGAAGCCATTGAATTTAAGACCATTATTCATAATGGTACAGTTGTCATTCCCCCAGAGTATTCACCTCAGTGGGAAGGTAAAGCTATCCGTGTGATTGTTTTAAATGACTCAGAACTTTTGTCAGAACCTGTGGAAAAGCCAAAACAAGCTACTTTCAACGCGATTTCTTTAAACACTCAAGGATTTGACTTTAATCGAGAAGAGGCTAATGTCCGATAGAGTTTTTCTCGATACCCGCCTGATTTCTGGCAACAGATGGAGTAAAGCTTTATGGCTTATAGTAAATTTACTCTGAGTAAAGCTGTAGAAGATTTTCAACTGACGATTGTTTCTGGCGATCGCTTTCTCCCAGAGATTTCCCCAGTCAATCCGAGTTCTTTGCTCAAAGATACCTTGAAAGAAACCCTACCTTGGGCTGTTGCAGTAGGTAGTGAAAAAGCACGTTCTGAAGGCATTATCAATCCCGTTTTATTAGAAGTCAAACGTCAGCTCAAAGGACAAATCAGCGTTTTTTCCGGCGAAGAGTTCAACGTGCAGCCAGAGGTTGATTTGACAGGCTATGTCGATTTTCTGATTAGTCGCTCTCCAGAACAATTGTATATTAAAGCCCCTGCGGTGGTTTTGGTGGAAGCGAAGAAAGAAGACTTGAAACGAGGACTGGGACAATGTTTAGCCGAAATGGTGGCTTCCCAACGTTTTAATCAACAGAAGCAGCAGCCGATTTCCACGATTTACGGAACGGTGACGAGCGGTACGGTTTGGCGGTTTCTCCAACTAGAAGGGCAAACTGTAACCATTGACTTGAATGATTATCCACTACCACCAGTTGAGGAAATTTTGGGCTTTCTGGTTTGGATGGTGCACAATGACTGAGGATTGGGATTCGCAATTGTTGGGTGTGGTGCGATAAGCAAAACTTAAGCCGTCGGGCGATCGCGTTGTTGTTAAGTAGTCAGGACAGAATTAATTACACAATGTCCGCCGCGAATGCAGCGCAGAGGAATGAAGCATAAGTCCTTCTCCCCAAGGGAGACGCTCCACGCCCTTCGTAGTTCCTCATTACCTGTTCTGTTTTTACTTCTATAGATACGCTCCCAGAACAGGTAAATTTAATCGCATTACTGATTAACTTGAGGGAGGTAGGGGAGCAGGAGATATGGAACAATGCTAAACTAAATTATCAGAGGTAGGTAGTAAAAATGAGTGCAGAACAAGAGTTATTAACTAAGTGGCGTTCCCTTTCACGAGACAAACAAGAGGAAGTTTTAGATTTTGTGGAATTTCTTCGCTTGAAAACCTCTGCAAATAAAACTCCTTTGGGAGAACGTTTACGCCAAATTCGCTCTAGAATTGTTGCTTCTGGCGAACCTTTATTAACTCAAGACGAAATTGAAAAAGAAATTGCTAGTCGTCGTGGGGGATTACAGGAAACTGAAGCATGAAGATAACTTTTATTGATTCTGGAGTGCTAGTAACTGCAGCGCGTGGCTTGGGAGAAGATTCAGAAAAAGCCTTGGAAGTTTTAGCAGATTCAACCCGTGAATTTGCTTCGAGCGAATTCATCAAAATGGAGGTAATACCTAAAGCAATTTACAATCGAAAAACGGCAGAAGCTGAATTTTACGAATCATTCTTTAGTGCCGTAATTTACTGGAATAACGATGTAGAAAAAGTAATACAAGATGCTTATAATATTGCTTGTCAATATGGTTTAGCCGCTATGGACGCGCTTCATGTAGCTGCGGCATTGTCAGTTGGTTCAGAGGAATTTGTGACAACTGAGAAAAAAACAAAGCCTATGTTTAGAGTATCTAGTATTAATGTAGTTTCTATTTTTGATTAGTTTTTAATTGTCGATATGATCGAGTAATATATACAGAATAAAACAGATTCTGGGAGAATGCGATCGCGCTCTGGGATAAGTAGGGTGATCGCTCTAGCTTGAGCAACAGATGGAATAAACCTTTATGCCTTATAGTAAATTTACTCTGAGTACAGTTGCTCGACTACAAACCAATCGTCAAGGTGTGGTTAATATGCGTCGAATCCTTGCCGTTATGGTTGAACACCCGCCTGACTAGTCGCTCGGTGCAATTTTTTCTTAAAGGCTTGATGCAAAGAGACTATCAATCAATATTGAGTAATCAAAGTTTCAGTTAAATCGAGAATCTTGTCAAACTGAAAGTTACTTACCCAACCCCTAAACAGGTGACCAACTAAAGCATGAGATTGAGGAAGTTCTTCAAGAATTTGAGAAACTAATTCCGCATCTACCTCAAGAGCTGCTTCATGCAGTTTTAGCAGCCATTTTTTAGGCATTGCTGCTAATAAATCTGTTAAATTTAACGATTCCTCTGTTACATGAGAGAAGTCAGGCAGTGATTTTTGCTCTTGATATATATAACGAATTCCCAAATGCTTAGCCATCATGTTAAAAATAGCTTCTTCGTAAAACGGTTTTGGCACAAAATCATCGCAACCTGCTGACAAAATTACTGCCCTTTCTTCTTCCCACGCACTTGCACTTAGAGCAATAACAGCTGTTGCTTGACCTTTTGCTGTACTTTTAATCCGTTTTGTAGCTTCATAACCATCTAAAACAGGCATTCGCATATCCATCCAGATAAGAGCCGGTGAGTACGAATCCCAAATTTCAATTGCTTCAGCACCGTTAGTTGCTTCTTGTACTTCAAAACCAATTGGTTTAAGGAGTTTCATCAAAAGTTGCCGGTTGTAATCTCTATCATCCACTACTAGAATTCGATATTGGGGTTGATTGGAAACTAGGGCAATAACGTGCTGGCTGTTGGTTTGATGATCAATCACGCTTGCATCAGCAATACTCACAGAAATGTCGAACTGAAATGTTGTGCCAGAAGTCGGTAGAAGTGTTGATCTGTCATGAAAATCGCGTAGAGGCTTCCCAGGCGTGAAGACTTTACCTCGACTAATAACGGTAACTTCACCTCCCATTAAGCGAACAAATTGACGGCTAATAGTCAACCCTAATCCTGTTCCTTGCTGAACTTTTTGACCCGATGCTGTTTGTACAAAGGGCTGAAATAAATTCTCCAGTTCGTTCGCAGCAATGCCAACTCCTGTGTCTTTCACTTTAAAAGTAACTGTTGTCCGCTGTGGGAAGCTGTTTAGGCACAATATTGCTTGTTCCCTTTTTATTTCTATAGACACGCTCCCAGAAGAGGTAAATTTAATTGCATTACTGATTAAATTAATCAGCACTTGCCGCAGCTTAACTTGATCAGTACAAATATGTTGAGGAACGTCGGCAGCACAGTCAAATCGCAGATGTAAGCCTTTCTTTCGTGCTTCCAACGAAAACAGATCTTCTACATCAGCTAGTAAATCATGGAGGTTGAAGTTCTTTTCGGATAAAGTCATGCGTCCCGCTTCAACTTTCGACAAGTCAAGAACTTGGTTAATCAAAGTTAACAAATGCTCTCCACTACGGTGAATGATACCAAGGTTCTCTTTTTGTTCCTGTGAGAGATTTGTGTCCTGGTTCATCAGTTGGGAAAAGCCGAGAATTGCATTTAAGGGAGTTCGCAATTCGTGACTCATGTTGGCAAGGAAGGTGCTTTTAGCGCGGTTGGCTGCTTCTGCGGCATCTTTTGCGCGTTCAAGTTCTGCTTCTGCTTTTTTACGATCGCTAATTTCCTGTTCTAAACGGACATTCTCTATGAGTACTTTTTCAGCTTCTTTACGATCGCTAATATCTTGAAAAGCTGCGATCGCATACTCTACATTACCCGTGTCATCAAAAATTGGTGTACTGGTGACTTCTAACGGGACAATTCTCTCACTGTAGCGCAGTTCCAAATCATCCGCCCGTGTTTTTTCGCCGCCAAGCGATCGCACAACGGGAAGCTGCTCCACAGGATATATCTCCCCAGTATTTGCCCGATAAACCCTATAGGTTTTTGAGAGTTCCTGGGTTTCGGCTTTTACTAAATCTTTAATATTCAATAATTCCTGTGAAACTTGATTAGCATAAACCATTTGTCCCTTGGCGTCGTGAACAGATATACCAAGGGGGATAGCATTGAGGAACTTATTCAGGCGATTTTGTGTTGATTGTACTTGAGTATACAGTCTAGCATTAGAAAGCGCGATCGCCGCCTGTGTTGAAAGCATTTGAATCACTTCCAACCGATCAGGTGTAAAAACGTCACCTGCTAGATTATTTTCCAGGTAGACAATGCCAATCAATTGCTTTTGATTAAGCAGTGGTGCACAAAGAATTGACTTAGGTTGGTGAGTTTTGATATATTTATCTTGTGTAAATCTACCCTCACGAGCAACATCACTTTCAATCAGTCCTTCGTGAGTCCTTGCAACATAGTGAATAATTGATCCAGGCAAACAAGTTTCGATGGGAGTCGATTGTAACACCCTCACTTGCTCAGAATTAGCATCCTTTGAAGCTTCAACTCGCAGAGCTCCAAGAGACTCTAGAACTAAAGAACCCGTTTGTGCGCCGGAACTTTCCAGCAAGATTTTCATTAAGGTTGTTAGGAGTTTATCCAGCTCAATTTCACTGGCGATCGCTTGTGAGGCTTTCATCATAGCTGCCAAATCCAGAACTTCACCAGAAGTGCTACCAGACGTACTAGGCAAGCTGCTGCGCACATTTATGGACATGTTTGGTTTCGTGAAACGCTGCAAAAGTTCTGGGTATTGCTGTTCTAAATCCTTGACTTTAGAGGCTGCACCCCAACGTAAATAACCATGATAAGCATTTGTGAGGTAAACTTGAGCGACTTGCTGTTTTCCCCAATCCAGGTAAAATTTGGCGGTTAGTTCATTAGCCAAAGCTTCTTCACTGGGATAGTCATTTTCTTTAGCTAAGGCAATGGCGCGATCGTAGTATTCAATAGCCTTAGTTTTTTTACCCAAAACTCGATGGCGTTCAGCTTCAACTAAGTAGAATTTATGAAGGTGAGTCATCGGAGCAAAACGCGCCCATTTTTTTATCTTTTTCTGGTAAGCTTTCACCGTCTTTTGAATGCGTTTTTGTTCAAACTTGGAAGCATCAGAATAGGTAGCTAGGTAGAGGAGAGAGCGGTAGAAATGCGAGAGAGGAACAGTTCCAACAGCACTGTCTTCAGATTTTTCTATTAACGTGGTATACTTAAGAGCTTGCTGATAGTCCTCAAATAGATAGCCAAGAAATATTTTATAAAAATAGAGAGAGTGGCAAATATTTTGGGAATTAGCTTCAAGGTGAATGGGAAGCATTTTGTCTTCGTCGTAGCTTTCACCAATCAAACAACACTTATCTTCAGCTTGATCCATCAGGTTTAATACAACCTGCCGATTAAGTTGAATATAATAAAAGCCTGTTTCTTGTCCCACTTGCTTTAGCACATTAGCATACATTGCCATCTCTCGTTCCAAAATTGGCAATTCCTTCCCCAGTATATAGGAATGGTGGATGTATGCATCTAACGCATAAGATGCATATTCTAAATCTCCAGTTTCTAATGCATTTGTGTAAGCTTCCAACAAAGGAGTTATTGTTTCCTTAAGATGCTTTTTCCAGTGTTTAATAAAAAAGTTAACGACAAATAAGGTTCTACCTTTAAGTTCTTTAGCGTTGAATTTATCGACTAATCTAAGAGCAAGCTCACCAAATTGATAGCCAGTTTCGATATCTCCGATAACTTCTCCTGAAAGAATTAGTCCGTAAGTAGCATACGCGTAGGAGGATGCAGCTGTATTCCCGTATTTGAGCGATAGATTCACCTGCTCAAACACAATTATAGGAAAGAGTTCCGGCACAGCAAAATAGGCAGCAGAAGCAACATCTGATAAAATCCGCATAGCTGCTAACTTGAAAGAATCAGTCATTTCTGGTAATTGGATTAAATCCTCAATCCGTTTCCCTGCAAAACTTAACTTTGTCCTTACCAGATTGAGTAAAATATCTATTTTATTGGGTTTTTTCGGGAGGCGAATTCCCAACATTTTTAGTACTGATAGAGCTGTTTCAATTGCTTCCAATGGTTTATTTTGTGCTGTATAACCTTGGATTTTGACTTCATAGACTTTCACTTTGTCCAGCAACGAAGTAGCTTGTTGCAACACAAGAGATGCCATTTTCTCCATTTCGTCAAATTTGCCACAGGAACCAGCTACTTCGACAGCTTCCACATATAATTCCAAGGTTAAATCATACTGACGAATCCAGCTATCTGCACTCAGGCAATTCCTGCCAATTCTTAAGTAATTCCAAGCAGTTTCCCAGGCGGATGATGCTTTCGCTTTTTTACCAGCAATAAGATTTAATTGAGCGACTCTATCTCGTTCTAATTGAAAGCTTATTGCTTCAATACTGAAGTTAAGGTGATTAACAATATCAAAAATTCTTTGTGGTAGAACTTGTTGTGGAGTATTTTCCAACAAAAGCTGCCCAACTTTCCAGTGAACGGCTTGCTTGTCTTGCTCTGGAATCAGGAAATAAGCAGCTTGTTGGATGCGATCATGAGCAAATTTATAAGTAACTTTGAATTCATTAGTGTCTCGAACTGTTTGAATAAACTTGTAGTTGTCACCAACGGGCAATATTAATCCTGCTTGAATAGGTTCCCATAATTGATTAGCAGTTTCTTTTTGAGATTTTTCATTGATAACTGAAAGCGTTTGTAAATCAAATTGGTTACCAATACAAGCCGCTAACTGTAAAATTTTTTGTACTGAATCTGATAAACGTTGAATTTTTTGTGTCATTAATTCAACAACATTATCAGTTATACTCCTAGTTAGAATTTGTTCTAAATTCCAAGACCATATTCCAGAATTAGTGTCAAATTTCACTAATTGCTCTGCATACAGAGACTTGAGAAATTCTTTAATAAAAAAAGGGTTTCCCTGTGTTTTTTTTTCGACTAAATCAGCTAATTTTTGAGTTGAGATAGATTCAGCCTTCAATGTATTTGCAATAAATTCATTAACCTGACCTAAATTTAAAGGTGAAAGGGAGGTATGGTTAACTATTACCCCTTGCTTTTTCATCTCAGATAAAGTCAGCATGGCAGGATGACTTGGACTGACTTCGTTATCTCGGTAAGCTCCAATCAAAAACAGATATTCAGTACTAGCATGGGTCATTATCAATTGAAGCAATTTCAGTGTAGCACTATCTGCCCACTGAAGATCGTCTAGAAATAAGATCAGCGGATGCTCTTTTTGACAGAAAACTTGGATGAAGTTTTGAAAACTTAAATTTAGGCGATTTTGTGCTTCTGTTGGAGGTAATTTAGGGACAGCAGGTTGTTTGCCAATAATCAGTTCAATTTCTGGAATAACATCAATAATAATTTGTCCATTTTCTCCTAATGCACGCTGGATATTCTCTCGCCACTGTTGTAGTTCTAGTTCAGTTTCTGTAAGTAACTGTCTCACCAATTCTTCAAATGCAGTGACTAAAGCTTGATAAGGAATATCGCGGTGAAGCTGGTCAAATTTTCCTTTAATAAAGTATCCGCGTTTTTCAGTAATGAGCTTATATAGTTCCTGGACTAAAGCTGATTTTCCGATCCCAGAGTATCCCGAGATTAGCATAAGTTCACTTTGTCCTTGGCTGGTTCTCTCAAAGGCAGCCAATAAACTCTCTATCTGGTATTCTCTTCCGTAAAGTTTTTGAGGAATTTGTAATTTATGAGAAATATCTTGGCATCCTAAAGTAAAATTTAGGAATACACCATTTTTATATTGAGTAAGACAAGTTTCTAAATCTGCCTTGATTCCCCAAGCACTCTGATATCTTTCTTCCGCCATTTTTGCCATTAACTTCATGACAATGTTTGAGACAGTCAGCGGAATTTCTGGGTTTATTGCATGAGGAGGTATCGGTTGTTTAGCGATATGGCAATGGACTAACTCAAGTGCATCGGTAGATTCAAATGGAAGCTGATTGGTTAGCAATTCATAGAAAGTGACGCCAAGAGAATAAAAATCAGTGCGGTAGTCAAGTGAACGATTCATCCGTCCTGTTTGTTCTGGAGATATATAAGCCAACGTACCTTCTAGAACATTAGGACTTTTGGGGCTAAGGCTCTCTTGAGATAAACGAGTCGATAGTCCAAAGTCAATAATTTTTAATTGTCCTGTTTGAGGATTTAAGACAATGTTAGATGGATTAATATCTTTGTGAATGACATTGTTTTGATGCAGCTGCCCTAAAGTATCTATAATCTGGATAGCAAGATGGAGAAACTCTGATAAAGAACAACGACGGCGTTCCAGCAAGATTTTTAAAGACTCCCCGCCAAAATCCTCCAACAACATGAGTTGGGTATTTTGGTATTTTCTCAACTCATAAGCTTTAATCACTCCGTTTAAGTTAAGACTACGAGTGATTTCATATTCCTGTTGATAGCGGTAAAGTTCCGCAGGCGTAGGATAATCTTCTTGCAGGAGTTTCAAAATCAGAGGCTGCTGATTTTTCTTGCGGCTCCCTCGATATACGAGGGAATTAGGACTTTCGTAAATTTGATCGATAATTGTTATATCTGGCAGTGAAATCATATTGAGCAGTACCGCTGCCTAACGAAGGTGTTCAATTGATTGGAGTTATAGACTGCTTTTGTAGTCGTGAACTACAAATTTTTTGTCTAAAGTCCAAGAAATCAAAAGTAACTGGGGATTGGGAACTCGGAGGAATTGAGGACGGGGATTTTTGCCCAATCGCCAATCTTGCGCGATCGCAAAGCTTTTGGTTATCGAGAGAAATGTGATAGTTTCATTCGTTGCTACCGGCGAAAAACGCGGTTAGTCGAGCGCTCACATCTTGCTCTCACACCACACTTGCGGTAATAACCCTCTTATTAACTCCTGTTGAGTATAACGAGAGGTTCCTTCCCACATGAAGTTGGAACTGTTTGCTATTGAACAAATTAAGTTAAGTTGAAGAGAGTAATAGAAGATATGTAAAGTTTTGTAAAAAAAATTATAGGCTATAGGTTTGTATTTGCGCTACTCTCGCGAGAAGGCAGTTGTGGCTAAAAGGGTGTAAAGAGAAACTACGAACTAAGAATGATTTATTTGTGCTAACCTCCGTATATCCCTACTGGTGCCTCAAAAAACCTGTAATCTTGAAACTCAACCGACTAGGTATAAGGAAGGTAAACCAAAAGCTTGTAGTATGCACATAGATTCAGCCGAAACAAAAAAGACTATAAACGAGGCATTGCCTTGCTTATATACTTTTGACTGACCCGATAACTTTCACTCCCTAGTATGAAAGGTCTTTGAGATGAAAGTCTAATTATTAAGAGCTAACGTTTACACTCAGTGTAACCTTTACCAAAGATGCTGTCAATAGTATTAGACTTGCTATATAGAAATTTTCTCTCCCAGGGTGGATGAATTCGAAACATACCTTGTCTTTGCTCTTGATTGATTTTTACAGTTATTCATAATAAAAGTATAAAATATCACTTATACTACTAAATGCAGTAACGATAACCTTACTAAATTATACATAACCACTCATGTCCTTTGAAGGAGTACTAAAACATATAGAAGCTATCCTGGAAGCTAAGCTCGGGAAACATCTGACACCCCCAGAAAAACAAATCCTACAGGCAGCTTGGAATAACGAAACTTATAATAAGGTTGCTGATAGTCTATATCTGAGTGTAGGACATGTTAAGGACTTAGCTTATCCCTTATGGCAACAGCTTTCTAATGTATTCGGCAAGAAAATCAGCAAGAATAACTTTCGCAATATACTCCAAGAACAAAGTGCCCTCTCCAGTCTCACGCTAGAGAAAATTCAAGCTAGCTACATTGAGCAAGATTCCGAGCCTAAAGGCAATATATTAATTATTGACGACCTGATACAGAACTTACGAGTTCTTACAGAGATATTAACAAAACGAGGTTTTAAAGTTCGTTGCGTTACCAATGCTCAGTTAGCATTAAAGACAATCAGCCATAAACCGCCTGATCTCATTTTGCTAGATATTAAAATGCCGGATATGGATGGCTACCAAGTTTGTGAAGCACTGAAAAGCAATGTCGAAACAGCAGAGATACCCGTGATTTTCCTCAGCGCTCTTGAAGAGACTATTGATAAAGTTAAAGCTTTCGAGGTAGGAGGATTGGACTACATCACTAAACCTTTTCAGTCAGAGGAAGTAGTTGCGCGTATTCAAACACAACTCACTATCCAACAAAACAAACTCCAACTACGAAGGGAAATTAAACAACATCAACAAACTGCTGAAATTCTCTACCAATCTCGTACTCTCCTTGCCAGTATCTTAGACAGTTCTCGAGATGGAATAGCCGCATTGCAGGTGGTGCGAGATATTACTACTGGTGAAATCGAAGACTTTGTCTATCTCGTAGTTAATCCCGCGCTTGCCAAATTATTGGGCAAAAAGCGAGAAGAGTTTATGGGCAAATCAATACAGACAACACTACTTAATCAATTGATACCCGGATTATTGAATTTATTAGTGCAGGTAGTGGAAACAGGAGAAGCGCTAGAACAAGAATTTTCTTGGTCGAATCATGATATTCATAAATCGTATTACTTGACTGCTGTAAAGTTAGGAGATGGTTGCTCAATTAACGTACACCAGATTTCAGAAATCTACCGGATGAGTTCTCATCTCAAACAAATGGCAACCGTTGTTTGATAGTTAAGCATCGCGCAAAGTTTTATACTTTCTCCATTTGAGAGGTGATCGCTAAAGTAGTTTGTGCTACAAATTCTCTGAGGTATGATTTCAGCTTGCTATATACTTGAAATACATCCTAATATAGTCTTCAATGGTAATGAAAGTTGTTGGAATTCATGGAATTCTTCATGATTACTTAACTGCACCACAGATAGAAAATGAGTGGCTACTGGCTCTACAAGGAGGTTTAGAAGTCGCTGGTAACCCAAGAATAGAACGTAACGAGTTTACATGCGTTGGGTATGGTGATTTTTTTCGTCCTAGTGGAACAAGATCTGGATATACTCCATCACTAAGTTACACAGATATAGAGGGAGAGTGGGAGGAAGAATTACTTCTAAAATGGTGGCATGAAGCAGCGACTTTATCAGCGAAAAATCGAAGTGGGGAAGATGAACTTGGAGAAAATGGGACAATTCAAGATCCCGAATTTCAAGGACGAGGACGTATCCCTGAGATTGCACAACGCGCTCTAAAACAACTTTCAAAATCAAAGTACTTTAAAGCTTGGGGTTCTGAAAAAGTTTTAATCTTTGCTTTGAAGCAAGTACGGCGATACCTATACGACAAAGAGCTAAAAGATAAAATTCTACAACGTGTTACTGAGAAAGTGACTCAAGAGACGAGAGTTATTATTGGTCATTCTCTTGGATCAGTAGTCGCTTATGAAGCTTTGTGTGCGAACCCTCAATGGAATGTGCATACTCTAGTAACATTAGGATCTCCACTGGGTATACAAAACCTGATTTTTGATGCTCTAACACCAACCCCAGAGAATGGACAAGGTGTATGGCCTAATGTAGAACAGTGGTTTAATATTGCAGACAAAGGTGATATTGTTGCTCTTGAAAAGGAACTTGCTCCTCATTTCGGTTCCGTAACTGATCTATTGGTGTATAATGGCTGGGAATCTCATGATGTGAAAAGATATTTAACCGCTAAAGAAACAGGTTGTGCTGTTGCGACAGGTATTTTTGAATAACTAATTCTAATGAATGTCTCCTCAACAAAGAAGCAACGTAAATATCTGATTGCTATTGGATCACCTAGCTGCGCAGCAATGAAGTACCCCGAACTAGATTACGTTGAAACTGATATTCAAAGAGTTGAAAAGCTGTTAACCAGCAAAAAGCAGGGCTATGAGAGAGTTTTGGCAGATACAATATATATTGGTGCAACATCTAACATTATAAAAACTGCTTTAACGACTTGGTTTGCTAGTTCAGATCGCTGTACTTCGGATTGCGTGATTGTCTACTACGCAGGACACGCGGGTGAGGAGATGGAGCATAATTCTCATTACCTGTATACTATTGAATCAAATCCATCCAATTTACCTAATACAGTAATCAAAACCAGTGATCTGGCTGATTTGCTAGTTTCAGGAAACCACAATTCTCCTCAAAACATCTTACTGATACTTGATGTATGTTACGCCGGTAAAGGAGCAGCAAATGTTTTGGCTTCAAGCTTGACACAAAAGAGTTCTGCTAGCGAAGATGTTATTTTTTGTGTTATTGCCTCAGCAAACTCAAGTTCAGTTGCTGGAGATGGTCATTTTGTAAATGCATTTGAAGAAGTAATACAAGACTCCGATTGGATGTCTCAACAAAGAGAATTTTTAAACCCTGGCGATTTGGTAGATCATATAAACAAATTTCTCGTTAAGAAATGTGGTCAAAAAGCAGAATTTTCTCTTTTACGACAGTCAACAAAGCTAACCTTTTTCCGCAATCCTTGCTATAGTAGCACCACACAAAGAAAGTCTAGAGAACAGATAATAGCAGACTCTCTATTGTCGCTGGATTACTGTAAGCAAGAACGCGTTTTTATAGATGCAATGATAGACACCGAGCAAAGAGAAAAAGCTTTTCTCGTTCAGACAGATGAAGAAGAAATCCAGAGTTGGTTGGTGAGGCGTTTAGCAAAACGTGTATGGGGTTTCCACAATGCGAAAAAATATGAAATTCGGGTTCATCGCCATCGGATGAGAATAAATTTTAATTATTTTTTGGAAGAATTTCAGCAAGATATAGGAATAGGAAATAGAATAACGCTTGAAACTGTTATTCAATGTTTAGCAGAGGTTTGTGAACAAAAATCTGTAATTATTGCTATTTATGGATTGAGTCGTTTAGACCAAGAAAAAGTGCTTCAGTTTCATACCTTTTGGTCAGGTTTAGTAAAGCAAGTACATAGTAGAAACCTTTCTGATTTGCGCTTGGTTCTACTCCTAGCGGAGGAAAATAACAATGATGTTTTGAGGAGATTGTATCCATTTTTTAGTAATACACCTTTTATTTATGAACCTATTCATTTAACGCCTTTAGAAAGTATTTTACGGAATGATTTAAAAAAATGGCGTTTACAGCAACAAGATGTATATGATTCACTAAATTTTTCAAATCTAGAAATCGAATCAATTGCTGAGGAAGATGTACTAAATTGGTCAGAGACACCTTTGGAAATGCTTGAAAATATTTGTTGTAAACTATTTAAAATAGACCAGGGTATTGCTGCAATCGAACCCTATTGGAAGCTAGCAGGATGAGCAAAGAACAAACCCCAAACTATACAGGAAAACCTCAACCTCCAAAAGAAGGAGTTAAAGACTCTAAAGGGCGGTTATATTTCCCCTACTTACCCAGCCCTGATCTAAAAGAAGCTGTGAATTTAGCGATCGCACTCCAACGACCATTACTCTTAGAAGGTGAACCCGGTTGTGGTAAAACTCGTTTAGCAGGAGCAGTCGCCTACGAATTCACACAGGACTTACGAAAAGACCAACAAGCACAGCAACAATGGTGGAATTATTATATCTGGAATATTAAATCTACAACCCGCGCCCGTGATGGGTTATATACGTATGATGCTGTAGCTCGATTACGGGATGCTCAATTAGTGGGAACAAACCCGCAGCAATTAAAAGAATTTATAGGCAATATAGAGATTGCGCAATTAAAGAGGCGATTGCAAGATAAAAAAATTTATCGTGAATTTGGAGATTTAGGTAAAGCATTGCAAGAACATGCTCACCGTCCCATCCTCTTGATTGATGAAATTGATAAAGCCGATAGTGATTTTGCTAATGATCTACTACTTGAGCTAGAAGAATTACGTTTTGAAATACCTGAAACTGGAGAATCATTTCCCACTCCTGAACACAAACCAATTATTTTCATCACCAGTAATCGAGAAAAACCTTTACCAGAGCCTTTTCTTCGGAGATGTTTATATTTCTTTGTGAAATTTCCTGAGCCAGATCAATTAAAAGGAATTATTGATAACCGACTTGGCAAATTTGAAGAAGATAAACAAAAAATTACCGAACAAGCTATACATCGCTTCTATGAAATTCGGGAAATTCTAGAGAATAAACCAGGAAGCAGACCACCAGGAACAAGCGAATTTATAGAATTTCTTACTGCTCTTGTAAATCGAGAGAGTGTTGATGATGCATTGGAAGATTTAAAACATTTATCTGAGAAACTCCCATTACTAGGAACGCTTCTAAAGACGAACCAAGATCAGAAATTATATCAGAAAAAGCAGGGCTAAATGTGAGATTTATGAGTGTTACCCATCCCATCTTACTGGACTCCTTATTGTTAGATATTTTTGAAAAATTGCGAGATGCAGGAATGGCTCTAACACTAGAACAGTATGATTTGTTGCGACAAGCAGTTAGCCAGGGTTACGGTTTAGGTGGATGGGAAGATTTAAGGCGAATCTGTAAATTATTGTGGGTTAAACCCTGTCCCAATTATGATGCTAGTATTTTTGACCGTACTTTTGAGCGCTACATTCAGCAGCATCATGCTAAAATGCCCGTAAAACCAATTCCAACACCACAAACAAAGACTCCTTCTTCAAAAGAACCCTTGCAAAATCTTCCCCAGATTCCACCAAGGAGACGCGGAGTACCATCGACTCAAACAACTGGTGAAGTACAAGTTCCGGTAGCTATTCAAACTTCCTCAACCGCCAAGAGTTTCGACAATGCTAGAGATGATTTTCACTTCACTCCAAGAGATTTTTCTATGCACTTACAGGATGTGCAAATAGCTTGGCGTTTGCTGCGAAGATCAGTCCGCGTAGAAGGGGACTATGAATTAGATATTGACGCAACCGTTTACCAAATTGAACGCGAAGGTATTTTTACTGATGTCGTAATGCGTCCTCTAAGGATTCGACGGACTGAACTTTTATTACTGATTGACGACAATCCTGCAATGATACCATTTTTCCCTGCGCTTCAGCCCTTTATTCAAGCAATTGAAGAAGCTTGGGTTACACCTGCTCGGATCTATCGTTTTACGAGTTATCCTGACGAATATCTTTATGATTGGCATTACCCTACTAAAGCCGAACCTTTAACCAACCTCTTGCCAAAACTCCATCGTAACCGCACAATTGCTTTAATTTTAAGTGATGCTGGGGCTGCAACAACAACATACAGTCGCGAGCGAATTGAAGGAATGTCGAAGTTTTTTACAGCATTATCACCTTGTATTCGACAGTTAATATGGCTTAATCCGCTTCCACAAGAGCGATGGGAGTACAGTTCAGCTTGGTCAATTGATGCAGTACTAAACGGTAAAATGTTAACTTATGAACCTGCAAGTTTGGTATCAGTAACGAGAGAAAATCAACAAGAGAGTATGATTAGTACATGGCAACTATATCAAACAGAGAAAATTTGACAGATCGTCGCATTCGGGTTTTTGAAAGACGCTATGGGACGAACGCTCTTGCTTTGGCTTGTCATGCTGCTTTTCCTCTGACTCTCACCTCTGATTTGCTGTATTGTTTGCGTGAAAATTTTGTGCAGGAATGTCCTTGGTATACAGTTGCAGACGTGTTGCTATCAGGATTATGCGAACCTGCAGGTTACGATCTTTATGAGATGGAAGGAAAAACTCGCGATCGCCTACTTCGTCGTTTATGTGATCAATTTGGAGAACAGAGACTTAAGGATCTGGCAAACTTTATCTCCCAGTATATTAGACATCGCTTGCAAAACGACAAAAATGATCGAGCGTTTGTTTTTGGCGATCGCCCACAGTGGACAGCTTTAGCATACCTAAGCCCGGATGCAAAAGATCTGAAAGATGCAATTAAGCAAGAATTACAAAAATTGACAGATTCCCCACATTCTCAAGAGCGTATTCGGTGGGCTGCATTAGTAGAAAGTTACGCATATCTGTTACAAGAAAAAGGTTTTCAGCCTTTGTTGTTGGAATGGGCGCAGAACGCTCTTGATGGTGAACCTATCCAAGATGAGTGGACTGAACTAGCTTCAGAGATGGGAGTTTCATTGGAATTTTTTAAATTTCCTGAGACAACCATTATCTTAGAGGATGAGAATGCACAAGAGCTACAACCCTTTGAATTTAAAACCGTGACAGTTAATGTTCGGGGAAAAGTTATCAAAGAAGAACAAAAACAAGCATTTTATTTTATAGAGCCTTTAGATAGCGTAGCACTGGGAATAGAAATGGTAGCAATTCCTGGAGGGACTTTTGTTATGGGTTCACCACCAAATGAGCGACAACGCAGTGAAACTGAAAGTCCTCAGCATGAGGTAACGGTACAACCGTTTTTCTTAACTAAATATCCGATCACTCAGGCGCAGTGGCGATTTGTAGCTCAGTTAACGCAAGTAAACCAACAGATAAAGTCTGATCCCTCTTTGCTTAAAGGAGATAATCGCCCTGTTGAAAGGGTATCTTGGATTGATGCTGTTGAATTTTGCGATCGCCTCTCTCAATATACAGGTAGACCTTATCGTCTCCCAACTGAAGCAGAATGGGAATATGCTTGTCGTGCTGGAACTACAACTCCTTTCCATTTTGGCGACACAATTACAACTGATTTAGCCAACTACGATGGAAGTTACACTTATGCTTCTGAGCCTAAAGGCAAATCTCGTCAAGAAACAAGTGATGTAGGAAGTTTTCCACCCAACGCCTTTGGATTACACGATATGCACGGGAATGTATGGGAATGGTGTGCAGATCATTGGCATGGGAATTACAAGGGAGCGCCTACAGATGGTAGTGCATGGGTAGAGAAAAATGAGAATGATAATCGTTCTTATCGGCTGCTGCGCGGCGGTTCGTGGTTCCTCACTCCTGGATACTGCCGTTCTGCTTCTCGCAGCAACTACCTCCCCGACGACGTCTACGACAATATCGGTTTTCGGGTGGTGTGCGGTGGTGGTGCGGCGAGGACTCTTTAGCCCTTTGCACTTTAGCACTTTGCCCTCTGCACTTCTTTCTCTTTGCTCTTCTTAAGCGTAGCGAAGCGGAGCGATCAAATTTTTTGACTAGCATAGTAGAAAGGTTTGTAGTTGGGCTAAAGCGCTCTCTGAAGAAACACTCGCCAGAACCCTTACAATACTAAACTTTTGGTACGAAATGTTTCTTTCATTCGTAGCGGATGGCGATCCGTTAACTGAAATAACGGAACTTCCTTGTTTTTTACAAATGAATGTACCGATTAATATGTTATTTAACAACTTGAAAGGTTTGTAGTTGGACTTGAGTGCGCTAAAGCGCAACTACGAACCAATATCTGGGAAACATCAATGGTAAAAATACTTGTCAACAAGATCGAAAAAACAGGGCAATTGTATAAAGAAGACTTGGGTAATGGGATTGAGTTAGAAATGGTGCTGATTCCTGGAGGTAGCTTCATAATGGGTGCTCCAGAAACAGAAGAAGGTAGTAGTGACGACGAACGCCCTCAACACAAAGTAACAGTTTCGACTTTCTTCATGGGTAGATACCCTATCACCCAAGCACAATGGAAAACTGTAGCTGCATTAGACAAAGTTAACCGCGACCTCAACCCTGACCCTTCAAGATTTAAAGGAGATAACCGACCAGTAGAATGCGTTTCTTGGTACGATGCGGTTGAGTTTTGTCAGCGCCTCTCTAACAAACACCCTAAAAGACAGTACCGCCTTCCTAGCGAATCAGAATGGGAATACGCTTGTCGTGCTGGAAGTACTACTCCTTTCCATTTTGGCGACACAATCTCAACCGATGTAGCGAATTATTGCGGTACAGATGACAAAGAAAATAAATGGTCGGGTTCCTACGGTCGAGGTTCTAAAGGGATCTATCGTCAAGAAACAACAGAAGTAGGAAGCTTTGACGCAGCCAATGGTTTTGGATTATACGATATGCACGGGAATGTATGGGAATGGTGTGCAGATCATTGGCATGATAATTATGAGGGAGCGCCGACAGATGGTAGTGCGTGGGTAGATGAAAATGAGAATGATAATCGTTCTAGGCGGCTGCTGCGCGGCGGTTCGTGGATCTCCCTTCCTGAGGTCTGCCGTTCTGCTTCTCGCAGCTTCTGCTACCCCGTCGACGACTACCTCTATGTCGGTTTTCGGGTGGTGTGCGGTGGTGGTGCGGCGAGGACTCTTTAGCCCTTTGCACTTTAGCACTTTGCCCTCTGCACTTCTTTCTCTTTGCTCTTCTTGAGCGTAGCGAAGCGGAGCGATCAAATTTTTTTCGCCAAATAGCCCTAACAAAAGTTAACTTTACTAGCAAAATTACAAGAAGAGTTACGTAAGAGATAATTTATAAAGTAAACATTAAAACCCTGTAGGTTGGGTTGAACGGAGTGAAACCCAACAAAATCCTAAAAATGTTGGGTTTCGTTCCTCAACCCAACCTACATTTGTATCAATTATTTTTTGAATTGGTATTAGTTCTCCTTGAGGCTAGAACGATCAAGCAAGCGCTGCCTAAGATTAGCTAAGTTATACTGCTGAGCAAATTCACTACGTTGTTGCTGAGATTTTCGCTGGCGTTGCTGTAAATAGCTATCAATTTGCTGACGATGGCTAAGGTAATAAGCGACGCTCGCGTATATTTCCTCTAAATGGAGAACAGAATACTGAACCGCAATTTCTTCAGGTGTAGAGCCACTATGATACGCAGATAGAAGGCTATCGAGGGTAACACGGCTCTCACCAATGCGAATACCCCCAGCTTCATCCCAGCGAAATGGTGGAGCAGAAACTTCAAATTCAAGTTTAATACTCATCAAAAACCTCAACGTTTGGAAACCGTGCGCCTTTAGAGTAGGGTGTTGACAGGGCTATTCTCAGAGCAGTTGTATTATTCGACTGCTACCGCTTTTCATTATAGACTTGTGTTTCTATATCCTGTCTTCTTCGTGAGGTCATCAGACGGCGTGTTCCGACTCTTGTTGTTGTGGAGTCAAAATAGCGCTCTATAACTTCTTCTCCTGCTGCAATTTTTTGTTCAATTTCTTCAATAGAAATATTGTTCATAAATTTCTCTCTCCTGTTTCGCATCTACAATTTCTAATCTTTTTCTGTCCAAAGTCCATTTTTAAATTTGTATTAACTTAATAAAGCACCCCCGCAACTAGAACCACAGCCAGCAGTACAACCATAGCAATAATTAGCAGTTTGTATTTCACCAATCAAGTCTAAACTACCAGCTTCTAGCAATTTAGCAACAGTAAGATTATCGCCATTATGAGTTTTCGCAGGTAAATTCATCATCTGATTAAAATCGCAATCGTACACATAACCTAGATAATCAATAGAAAGCTCATCGCGACACATTAATTGTTCAACTGTATTGATATTAAAATGCGATTCTAAAAACTGTAAATAAGGAGCATATAATTTCATCCGCTCCAAGTATATTTTAGTTCTACCAACAGGTAAATTTGTGATAGTAAATAAGTTATCAAACACTATACCAAAATTTTCCTGCAAGAACTTTTTATAATCTTGTTCTAACTTACTTTGCTCTGGGGTCAGAGAAAAATTTTCACTTTTGGGCAATTGTGGATTGTATACCAAGTCCAAAATTAAATCTGATTCTTTTCCATAACCAACTGAGTTAAGCCATTGCAGAGCTTTTATTGAATTTTCAAAAACACCAGCACCGCGCATTTTATCAACATTGTCTGCTAAATAGCACGGTAGAGAAGCAACAACTCTAACTTTGTGTTTAGCAAAATACTCTGGTAAGTCACTAAACCCATCTTCAAAATAAATGGTTAAATTAGAGCGAACGATAACTTGCTTATCATTTTCCCTTGCTGCTTCTACCAGTGGCTTGAATCCATAATTCATTTCTGGTGCACCACCAGTTAAATCCACAATCTGAATTTGAGGAAATTTATGGATTAACTCAATTAACTGTTCACAAACTTCTGGAGAAAGTTCTTCTGTCCGTTTTGGGCTTGCTTCTACATGACAATGAGTACAAGCTAAATTACACCGCTTACCTAGGTTGATTTGTAAGACTGTGATATCCTTCTTTTTTAAAGGGGAATTTAGCTTTTGCTTGAAAGGCGCGATTGTTGTTTGAATCATGCTTTTTATACTTATAATGTCCCTATTTAATTGTTGAAATATACATAGAAAATTGTAGGTTGGGTAGAGCGTTAGCGAAACCCAACGAACGCTTCTAAATGTTGGGTTTCGTCCCTCAACCCAACCTACATCTACTACATCTACTTCGTCCTAACGCACCATTCCAAGGTTTCGGTGCGTTACGCTCTGCTAACGCACCCTACTCATACTCCTTAACTAACAACATCCTCCGCCGCTATAATGCCATGTTGAATCGGTAACAATTATATTCTCCGGCATAATTGAAGCGAGTTTTGCAGCAGTTTTATCACACACTGCGGCTGGAATTCCTTGTTGTAGGATGTGTCCTGCTCTATCATCAAAAAATGGTTCTGAACCTGCGTAAATTGCTGTTTTTCCAGTGAATACACAAGCCCCGTCTTCAGGTATCGGAACTTTAAAAGCTACAGAATCGAGACTTTCTAAAAGTAAATGTTCTTCTAAGTTGTAAGTATGAGAATCTAGCAACCGATAAGGGCGACGAGCACGAATTTCTATTTGGCCAAAACCAACTTTTATAATACGTTGAATATATTCCTCATAAGTGAGTGCGCCTGATAAGCACATAGCACGTAGTCGCTCGTCTTGTTGCAAATGTTGTGGAATAGGACGAGTCGCGATTGGATCGCTCATTTGCAGGCGTCCACGTGGTTTTAATACCCGATAAGCTTCTTGCAAAGCACGAGTTAAATCTTCTGGCTCGAAGATGTTGAACAAACAATTCTGCGCTACGATATCGACACAAGCATCATCAATTGGTAAATTAAAAGCGTCGCCTTCTCGGATTTCTACAAAACTCGGATCAAACCATGAATTTTCTTGAGCAGCAATCTCTAAATTCCGTCTAGCTGCTTCCCGCATTTCGGCAACTGGCTCAACAGCAATTACAGCACTTTTAAAGCGAGAGAAATAAGCAAACTGTAAAGCTTCTAAACCGCCTCCAACACCAACATACAAAACAGTAGGTTGGTTTACAAGCTCAGTAGGATGAACTGTTGTACCACAACCGTAGTTCATTTCCTGCATTTGACGATTAATTTTCAGTCCCGGTAGTTGCACGGGTGTGCTTTGTACGCAACAAAGCCCTACTTGTGGTGTTTGAGCTACTTCGCTGTAAAATTGCGCTGCTGTTTCGAGATAAGTCATCAAAATCTTACTACTCAGATGCACTAGACATAGTGTACCGTACCTTGGTAACTACACAAATCCCTACTCCAGCAGATGAAATTGTTTAGCGGCGAGCCAATTTCATCGCAAAATTTTGCGCTGATTTAAATAGAGCCGAAAACTTTTTATTGATTTTATCCCAGATTTTCTGCTGATCAGGATCAGAAGAATCTATTTTTGCTGTGTACTGATAACTAGAGTAGGCATTGTCGATGGTTATATTCTTACGCTTTTTTTCCATCTTTGGTTCTTCAGTAGATGTCTATGACAGTAGTTTTAGGCATCAGTAACTAGCAAGCTGTTATGAGTACGCTTACAGAGATTACTCTGTGATAGTAATTACTGTTCAGTTCAGTGAAGAAGAGATCTCACACATAAAGTAAAATTCTCAAGAACGAGTCCTTGAGAGCCTATTACTAGTTATTTTGCTATAGGTTAAAAGATTCTGCGGCGGTTAATATCATGCTTTTATGATGATATTTTGAGAGAAAAATTGTGATAAAGATCACCTCGTTTTTTAAGCAGCATATTTAGTTGACTGCATTCTGTTATACCAAGTTTTAAACTCAACGAGGATCTCAAACCGCCTTTAGATGGAAGCAATAAGTATTTATCCCCACCGTAGAACGGCTGGGGAATTGCACGGATTGGTTAAAACAAATTCAAATCGGTGACTGCACCAAGACTGCTGGACGATACCAACTTGGCATATTTCGCCAACACACCGGTAGTATAACGGGGTGGGTGGGGTTGCCAATTAGCACGACGATTAGCTAACTCTTCATCAGATATGTGCAGTTGTAACGATCGCCCATGAGCATCAATAGTGATAGTATCACCTTCTTCCACCAGTGCGATCGCACCTCCAACTGCGGCTTCCGGTGCAACATGACCAACCACCATCCCATAAGTACCGCCAGAGAAGCGTCCATCAGTGATGAGTCCCACCGAATCACCTAAACCAGCACCGATAATAGCAGAAGTAGGAGCTAACATTTCCCGCATACCGGGACCACCTTTTGGTCCCTCATAACGGATAACAATCACATCTCCAGGATTGATTTTCTTAGCCAAAATTGCGTCTAAACAAGATTCCTCAGATTCAAAAACTCTTGCGGGACCAGTAATTTTGGGTTTTTTAACCCCGGTAATTTTTGCAACTGCACCTTCTGTTGCTAGATTCCCTTTAAGAATCGCTAAGTGTCCCTGAGAATACATGGGGTTGTTCCAAGGACGGATCACATCTTGGTTAGCTGCTGGTTCTTCTGGGATATCCGCCAAAACTTCAGCAATAGTTTGACCAGTAATGGTGATGCAATCTGTATGTAACAAATCATGCACAAGTAGCATTTTCATGACTTGAGGGATCCCACCTGCTTTGTGCAGATCTGTAGCTACGTATCTACCACTTGGTTTTAAATCGCACAAAACAGGAACACGGGCGCGGATTGCTTCAAAGTCGTCTAGAGAAAGTTCTATATTCGCAGCATGAGCGATCGCCAACAGGTGTAAAACTGCATTTGTCGAACCACCCACCGCCATAACCACAGAAATAGCATTTTCTATAGATTTACGGGTGATGATCTGGCGAGGTAAAATTTGCTTACGAATCGCTTCTACTAAAACAAATGCCGATTTTTCAGTACTATCAGCTTTTTCCGCATCTTCGGCTGCCATTGTAGAAGAATAAGGCAAACTCATCCCCATTGCTTCAATGGCACTAGACATGGTATTTGCTGTATACATTCCACCACAAGAACCAGCACCAGGGCAAGCATTACGCTCAACAGCTAAAAGTTCCTGCTCGTCAATTTTACCAGCGCTGTATTGACCGACAGCTTCAAAAGAACTCACGACTGTGAGATCTCGTCCATTGTAGTGTCCTGGTTTGATAGTACCACCGTAAACAAAGATGGCGGGTATATTCATACGAGCGATCGCAATCATTGCGCCTGGCATATTCTTATCACAACCACCAATCGCCAGAACCCCGTCCATACTTTGCCCATTACAGACAGTTTCAATGGAGTCAGCAATCACGTCGCGAGACACCAGGGAATATTTCATCCCCTCAGTTCCCATGGAAATACCATCACTGATCGTAATTGTACCGAATATTTGGGGCATAGCAAGAGCTTTTTTAACACTAGCTTCTGCCCTTTGCGCTAGAACGTTGATCCCAACGTTACAAGGAGTGATTGTGCTATAACCATTGGCAATACCCACAATAGCTTTTGTAAAATCATTATCCTGAAACCCAACCGCTCTGAGCATTGCTCGATTTGGCGATCGCTGCACTCCTTGTGTTACAGTTTTGCTTCTCAAATTCTCCGACATCTTAATAATTCTCCGTCGCCACTATTTACTTACGGCGCTTTTCCTGTACGATTATCTCAAAATATCAGAGATCAAGCTCTTGTGCCTCACTCGGAAACTTTCCCAAAAAAGCAACCGTCTCTAACAGTTGTCAGTTCTTAGCCAAGAAGAATGTCTTTGTACCAACGCGCAACACCCCACCATACCCCTTGATAACTGATAACTGATAACTGATAACTGACTTCCCCTCTTCCCATTTAAAGGTTCTGTGGTCGAAAATGGGTGGGATATATTTCAGATAGCTCTAACCTTATGCCTAGAACTCCAAACGAATATGCCATACATCTGTTAATGGAAAGTGGTCACAGAGAAGAAGTCCGGTTTCCGACAATTCAAGATTTTCAGAAGTGGTACAGCAATGAACTGACGCCAAAGTCCGATAGTCATGACTTCATCAACATACCGCTAAAGAATATTCAGGGCGAGTATATGCTGGTTCGTCCTTCTCGGATCGTAGCTATCCGGGTAGAGCCGGTTTTTAATTCAAGTGTAGAAAGATTCGCATAATTTAATGATGAGAAAAACCCTTGCTTTGGTTTCATTGAGTTTGGGAATTGTTCTTGTAAATCCAGTCAGGTCAGTATTTGCTCAAGTCACTAGTCTACCAGAGCTATCTATCCCGATACCAGTACCAAGACCATCCCAAGTATTTCCTCGCCCACAGCAAATACCAGTACCTACTCACCCTAAGACATTGCCACTGTTAACATCAGTGGATGTAGGAACAGAATGTCTTTCTGCATACAGATGCTTGGGTTGGGATGAGCAAATCTGGGGTGAAAACGGTAACCCTGGCGATCGCGACGCGCTGTTAGCGTCGATTGATAACAGCTTGCGTTACATGTCAACAGATAGGGCTATTGCAGCATATCAAAATTATCCCATAAAAGAGATTACGCTTGATCGTGTGCATCGTAGTTTGCTACGTTTTCGCCAACTTGTTGTTGAATCCACCTCGCCAGCCGAACTAGAAGCGGCTGTGCGTCGAGAGTTTGTTTTTTATAAGTCAGTTGGTAACGATGGGAGAGGTACGGTTAAGTTCACCTCCTACTATAATCCAGTTTATACTGCGAGTCGTGTTCGTACATCAATATACAGGTATCCCATTTACCGCTTGCCGTCAGACTTTGCAAAATGGTCTAAACCCCATCCACAAAGAATAGAGTTAGAAGGTAAAGATGGTTTACTAGGTGATAAAAGTCGGTTGCACGGTTTAGAACTATTTTGGTTTCGCGATCGCCTACAAGCATACTTAGTACAAATTCAAGGTTCTGCCGAACTTAACTTAACTGATGGGACGACAACCTCTGTCGGCTATGTGGGTGGAACAGACTACCCCTGGACTAGTATAGGACGTGAACTAGCAAAAGATGGCAAACTTCCCTTAAAAGGTCTAACCCTACCAACTCTAGTTCGCTATTTTCAGCAACGTCCACAGGAGATGAACAATTATTTGCCTCGCTGGAAACGGTTCGTCTTTTTTGGAGAAACTAAAGGTGCAGCAGCTTTAGGCAGTATCCGTGTACCAGTGACGCCAGAACGCTCAATTGCCACAGATAAATCTCTTATGCCTCCTGGAGCGCTAGCTTTAATCAATACCAACATACCTTACCCTGCCGACAATGGAAAGCTCGTATTTCGTAACGTTAACCGCTTTGTACTAGACCAAGATACAGGAAGCGCGATTAAAGGTCCAGGACGAGTTGACTATTACATGGGGGTTGGTGAATTAGCAGGCGAACGAGCAGGTATTACAGGTGGAGATGGACAACTATATTATCTATTGTTGAGGCAATAAGTTGAATTAAATCTGTTGTATGGGAAGAAAATGTAACATTTTTGTAGTGCGGGCATCTTGCCCGCGTTCCATACACAAATTAAACACGTAACACTTTAACAAGTAATATTAATCAGTACTCTAAAGCAGAGGATAATGAAATTCAGCGAAATATTACAAAAACTCGGTGACGCTGCAACCTGTAACAGTCTGTCTAACAACCAAGATCCAGATATAACAGGAGTAGCAGCACTAGATGAAGCAGTAACTGGTACTCTTAGCTACATAGAAGGTGCAAAGTTTGCCTCTTTTGTTAACAAAACTAACGCTAGTGCTTTAATTTTGCCCAAGGAAGAAGCATTACAGGCGCAAGCACAAGAGCGTGGTATTGTTTGGATAGCAACACCAGAACCACGACTTCTGTTTGCAAAAGTAATCGCTGTTTTTTACCAACCTTGGCGTCCTCTAGGAGAAATCCACCCAACCGCCGTTATTCACCCCACGGCTAAAATTGGCAAAGACGTTTACATTGGTGCGCATGTCGTCATTGAGGAAAACGTAGAAATTGGCGATCTTGTCTGTATTCACCCCAATGTTGTGATTTATCCAGACGTTAAGATAGGCGATCGCACCACTCTACACGCTAATTGCACTATCCACGAGCGCAGCCGTATTGGTGCGGATTGTACGATCCACAGTGGTGCTGTCATCGGCGATGAAGGCTTTGGTTTTGTTCCTACCAAAAATGGTTGGGTGAAAATGGAACAATCCGGCTACACTGTTCTAGAGGACAACGTCGAGATCGGTTGCAACAGTGCCGTTGACCGACCAGCTGTCGGAGAAACACGGGTAGGATATAATACGAAAATTGACAACTTAGTACAGATAGCACACGGTTGTCAAATAGGGCCTGGATGTGCAATTGCATCTCAAACTGGTATGGCTGGAGGTGTGAAACTTGGTAAAGGAGTTATCTTAGCTGGACAAGTTGGAATTGCTAATCAAGCGAAGATAGGCGATCGCGCGATCGCATCTGCTCAAACAGGAATTCACAGTGATGTAGCACCTGGAGAAATAGTTTGCGGATCTCCAGCCATGTCTCATAAAACTTATTTAAAAGTGTCGGCTATAATCAACCGTCTTCCGGAAATCTATCAATCTGTCAAAAAATTGAACAAATTACTACGAAAGGCTGATACCGTATAGTCTGAATTAACCAAGCCACTGAGGATTCTTGGCTGTACCATCAAAATTGTTAGTGGTTTTAAACAGTTCATAACGCCCTCGAGCAGCAGCATCAGCAGTTCTTTGAAGTATTGCTGCGACTTGTGCTTGGCTCATCGGTTTATAAGTACGCGCCGCTTCAAAAGCCTGATCCAAAATTTGCAGGCTGTCAATACCTGTAATTACTGTTGAAGTCGGTAGATTCATTGCATAGTGGAGGCATTCAATTGGTTTGACAGTATTACTCTTCAAAATATTTTGATCACCCATTGACTTCATACCCAGCACGCCAATTTGATTTTTTACCAACACAGGTACAACTTGACGTTCAAAACTCCGGAAATGCGCATCCATGACATTGAGTGGCATTTGTGCTGTATCAAAACGAAAATTGTTTTGATTTGCAACTTCTAACATTCTCAAATGAACTAGGGGATCTTTATGTCCTGTAAAGCCGATGTAGCGAACCTTACCCGCTTTTTGTGCTTCTAACATAGCCTCCATTGCACCACCAGGAGCAAAGACGCGATCTGGATCTTCAAGACGAAGAATTTCATGAAATTGCATTAGATCGACATGATCGGTTTGCAAGCGTCTTAAAGACTCATCTATTTGCTGTGCCGCAGATGCTTTTGTGCGACCATCAATTTTGGTCATTAGAAAAACTTTTTGACGATAGCCATCTTTGAGTGCTTTACCCATCCGGATTTCGCTACCACCGTTATGATAATCCCAACAATTATCCATGAAATTTATTCCACGGTCGATAGCACTGCGGATGATCCTAATGCTTTCCTGTTCATCCTTTTGCCGTCCAATGTGATGACCACCTAAACCGATCACAGAAACTTTTTCTTTTGTGCGTCCTAGTGTACGATAGATCATATCACCGCTTCTAGTATCGTTACTTACAGCCGGAGTCTGTGCTACAGATTGTTCATTTCCAGAAGTGATAAGACTTTCTGAAGCTGCTAGCCCTGCTGCTGTTAAACCTGAAATTGAAGCTGTTTTCAGGAAATTGCGTCTACTAAGATCCATTTACTATATCCTTCAATTGACTAATGTTTTTAGAAATCTCTGCGGTTTCTAATATCAAGTCACTGCACCCGGTTTTGCAAAGTCGCAGAAAGTAGATCTGCTGCTTTGTGAACTATATAAATAGGTTCTTTTTTTACAAGTTCCACCTCTATCTATATGGTGATTTGTATAAATAATTTGAACAAGAATTCAGGAGTCAGGAGTCAGGAGTCAGAAGTCAGGAATTATGCTGTATTCTGTATGGCTTGAGCAGTTAAAAAAGGTTTTAAATCCTCACTGTCTGCTCTGTGTCCTCAATCTTTCTGGGGGAAAATTCGAGGGCAAGATTCCCTACTGACTCCTGAATTCTGACTCCTGACTCCTTCTTTAATTCAGTTGGTGACAACTTCTCTACCCTAACTACATTGCCGTAATAACTTTGTTATTTGCTCCTTCTAAAGAAGGATTAGTTCAAGCATCTTAGTATTGCAGTGGCATACTTGTTTTTTTTCGATTAATCTGATTAAATGCACTTAAAAATCTTTCTAGCTTAAATAAGCTAAGTATAATTAACATCAAAATCAACACTCGCAACTCACACCGAGGTAAATCACAAAAAGTTCTACTAAATTTGGAGAAAAATATATGCCTAACAGCGTTATCGCACCAAATATATCTAATGAAATTAATGATCAACTGGCTGTTGGGAATTACAGAATTAAGATTGGTTCTATTCACGGCTCCATAGTGAATGTTACAACACAGGAAGATCAACCTGCTCCCAGATCGCGCTCTACCCCAGTCTTGAAACTTCCCCTTCCTTTTGCTCAGTTACTAAATCGCCAAGAACTTATAAAAGAAGCGATCGGTAGCTTACAGTCTCGACAGTCAGTAGAATTTTATAGTCAACCAGGTTGTGGAAAAACTGCTCTTTTGCGTTATCTGGTACACGACTATCAAGTCCTTTCTTACTTTCCTGATGGTGTAATTAGCTTGTCTCCTGCTCACCCTTATGTGGACGATATACTACAATCTATTTGGGAAGCGTTCTACGAAAGCAACATTCTTTATAAACCAACTCATCAAGAAATACGCCAGCAAATACAAGACAAACAAGCTCTTATTGTGTTGGATGCAGATAAACTGATCAAGTATGAAATAGAAGAGTTGATGAATGCTGCAAAATCGTGTACTTTCCTGATTGCTTCATCAATAAGCCGTATTCACAATCAAGGGCGATCCATATTGCTTCCTGGACTATCTGAAAGTGATGCTCTTACTTTAGTGGAACGAGAACTGCAACGCCCCTTTACAATCGAGGAACTACCTGCAGCCAAATCTCTATGTGCTGTCCTTAAAGGACATCCCATGCATCTAAAAGTTGTAGTCGCCAGCATAGTCCAAAACAAAAAATCTCTCATAGAAGCCGTTAAAGAATTTCCAATTGACGCTTCTGGGAATGATCTAATTCAACAAATTTTGGTGTCGCTGTCTCAACCGCAAAAAGATATATTAACTCTTTTAGCTGTGATGGATGGGATAGAACTACAAAGCGAACAGATAATAGCTATCACAGGAATACCTAATGCTGTTAAGGTGCTGGAAGCATTGCATAAGCGCAATTTAGTAGAGTTAGATGATACTCGCTATAGTGTTACTAACACTATAATTGAAGCTTTGCCTTCTGACTGGAAAGTAACAGCCGCAAAAATGAGTGCCATTTCCTACTTTATAGAATGGACTGAGGAGCATAAATCACAACCCAAAACTTTGTTGTTAGAAATTGATCCTATTCTCCAAATTATAGATGTAGCTGTTAGGGCAAATTCTTGGCAAGATGTATTGCGTTTAGTAAAAGCAGTTGAAGGCTCACTAGCTTTGAGTAAACGATGGAGTCTTTGGGAGCAAGTGCTACAACGAGGACTACAAGCTTCTCAAGTAGAACAAGATCCAGTCACACAAGCTTGGGCTTTGCATCAATTAGGCACTTGTGCGCTTTGTTTAGAGGCAAATTCAACTGCAACTTCTTATCTTACCAAAGCAATACAAATACGGGAGTCTTTGGGTGACGATCTGGGAGTTTCTACAACTCGCCATAATCTTACTTTTTTGCGAAGTCATTCCCAAAGCCAGACAAAGTTAGATAGATCTGTCGATATCAAAAGTGAAAAACACTTTTCAAAAGAAACAGAACCTGAAACAGCTGAGTTTCCTGTGGGTGAACATTTCGATCCTTCCGAATATTTGGTAACTCGAATGAACATAGTTATGGAAGACACTCTACCCTTAGATCAGTCTTTCTATAGAAGTGTTTTCCTCTCTCCCACGGGGATAATTACCACTGGAATTTTAGCTTCTGGTGGATTATTAGCTTGGTTGAACTGGTATCTTGTTCCACCCACAACCTCAACACCATCTACCAGCGTACCTCCAAAAACTGTTAAGCCATCAGCGATCGCTAAACAGAAACCGACAGTAAAAATTATGCCTTTACCGATCGCGGAACCTGTACGTACACGAAATGTTACACTAGGACCAGTTGTTGAGCCTCTACCTAAAATAGATCCGCCCATTACACCAGCCTTTAAGCTTCAGACACCTAAATATAAACCAAGTCGCTCTGACAAGTCAGAAAGCGAACCTAAATCCATTCCATTACCAACAAATACACCTGCGATCGCGGTAACACCTACCCCCGAACTAACTCCTACCCCCACTTTCACACCGACAGAGAGAGCAGCACCGCCAGCCCAGGAATTTTCGATGGAAAATTCCGAGTCTAGTCCCTAGCGAAAAAACTTTGTAGCAACATCGCCGTAATTCCTCTTGAACTTGTGCGGTAGGGTGGTTCGCAACATTATTACAACCTAGCACCTTCGACAGGATGCATCACCGTTAAATGAAATTCGTGCCGTGTTTGAGGTTTCAAATACCATTTTTGCAAGGATTGCCACTGCTGCCACAACTGATAAATGTTTTCTGTGAATAAACAAGCAAGGGTAGGTAATTGATGGTGAATTTCTGAATTGAGGAGATTTGTTAGCAGTTCACTTAACACAACCCTATCGTTGATGGCTCCCAAAATTTCTTGTACATTTTCTACTTGTGCAATAAAGGCTTTGTAAGACTCGCCGTACAAGTCGGTAAATAGTTCCATCTGGTAACGTAGACGTTTAGCTTGTTTGCGTAAACTATGAAGAACTTCTCCCTCTGTTGTTAACAGTTGCTGTATATTTTGTGCTTCACAATGTGCTGGAATTACAATCTCGGAGTGTTCAGATTCGGTTCCAATTAACCAACCACGATGCAGCAAGAAGCTGCTTATTTCTGGCAAAAGTAGATCTGGTATGACTTGCTCAATTGGGAATGATGCTATTGATTGATAGCGTGGTTCCTCTAACCAGTTTTTCAATTGATGTTTGACAGACTTGTAGGGATCATGTTTTAAAGTTGAGCGCACATCTTCCAATGCATTTTCTCGCTGCTTATCTAACGCGTTTAAAGCTGTTTGCAAAGATTTCTCTTCTTTACCAGATAAGTGTGGTCTGTAAAGCGTTTCCAAAGTTTCTTTGAATACGTCGAAATCTCGGAGATTACCCAAACAACGAGCTATTTTACCGATATTTTTATCGCTTACTGACTTCGGTAAATCTACTGCTACACTAAATCGATTGACGTCAGTACGCAAGCGACGCAAGCCAACTCGCATTTGATGCAGTGCTTCTGGATCTTTATCTTTTTTTACAGTGGTTTCCCACTTTAAGCTTTTCTTAAAGTGTTTCTCAATTGCTGAGTAAGCGTAATGCCCTAGAGTTTTTTCTTGATTTTTAAAGTTTGTACTTATAGCCAATGTCATAAACTAATAACACACCCAGATAATAATGAGTGAGAAGAAAAAGGTTTTCTAATAATAACACTTGTTTAAAATAACGAGATGCCGTGTGTTTTCTTTATTCCTCTCTTGAAGAATAATTATTATATAACTTGATACTTGATTTTTTTAAAGAAATTTGATATGCAAAAAATTGTTGTTATCAATTCTGTAATATATTTTTAACTTTATACATAAGAATCAACAGGGGAAAAGTACAGGGCGCATCGTAATTTTTAAAAGGTAGTGTGAAGCTGAAAGCTTGGTCGTCATTGGACACCACCATTTTGCTCGTGCTACCAAATCATCAATTCAAACATTTGGAATGCACCCGAACTAAAGGGAGTACCACAAAGTAAAAAGAAATTTATCGCGAAGAAGATTGCTCTTTCGTCTTCAATACGGGCGTTAAATGTTCTGGAATTCCATCCAACTGAATAACAATACATCCAAGCTGAAAAGCAAACTCAACAGACTTTCCAGAGGAGAGCGCGCTGTAAAAAGCCGTTGCAAACTTAATTGCTGCTTGATCACCAATCGCCTTATTCATCCCAATAACATAGGGGATGTGTTGAGCGATCGCTTCACCGATATTCACTATGCGGTGAGAAGTGAGATTACTCCTCGTTTCAAGGAAGAATGCCAAGAAAATCTCGATACTTTACGTTGTAAATTACTGGCAATGGACAAAAAGTTGAAGTTTTGCAAGTCCTTCGCAGCTATTTTTGAGGTTGTCAATGAGTACGTGCAGAATGTATCAGAAGGTAGCTTATCACTGGCCGATATTCCATTCTCAGATAATACGCTAAAGGTTAGTTGAGATTGCTTGCACAGGACAAGTGGGAATACACTGCTCGCAAACAATACAGCGCGATCGCGTAAATGTTAATTTAAAGCTTTGGGGGTCAAGATTTAAAGCTTCTGTGGGACAAACACCCGTGCACAAACCACAATGAACACAAACTTCTTCATCAATGATAATCTCCCCTAAAGCCTGACTAACGGTGATGTTATTTGCCCGCATCCATTCAATAGCTGCATCTAACTCATCTATGTCACCGGATAGCTCTACGACAAGTTTCCCAATTTGATTTGGGGCAACTTGAGCACGGATAATATTTGCAGCTACATTAAAATCTCTTGCCAATCGGTAAGTGACAGGCATTTGAATGGCGCGTTTAGGGAAAGTAAGGGTGACTCTTTTTTTCACGAGAGAACGCTAAACTGAACAAGAGAGTACTTAATAAGTTTTAACAAATTTCCAATGACTACAAATTCTCCTCTTAATTCTACTCAACAGCCTCAATCCACGGTCGGAACACGGGTGAGAAATTTCCTAATTGCAATTGTTGCGATTATCTTAGTCAGTGTTCTTGCTTTCGGACTGCGGACTCAGACGAGTGCTACAACCCTTGCGCAGCTAGAGCAACATTCTACACAGCTAGAAGCAGCTTTGACCAATGGTAAGCCATCATTAATGGAATTTTACGCTGATTGGTGTACTGTCTGCCAAAAGATGGCACCGGATATCGTTCAGTTGGAGAAGGAATATGGTGACAAAGTTAATTTTGTCATGCTAAACGTCGATAATAACAAATGGTTACCTGAAATGCTAAGGTATCGAGTCGATGGCATTCCTCATTTTGTCTTTTTGGGCAAGGATGGTAAAGCTGTGGCGGACGCGATTGGAGATCAACCCCGTACTATTATGGGAAGCAATATACAAGCCTTGCTAGCTGATTCCCCTTTACCCTACGCTCAAGCTAGTGGACAAGTTTCTAAATTTTCTGCACCTGTTGCACCAGCAAACACTCAAGACGATCCCCGTAGTCATGGGAGTCAAGTAAAGACAGGGAACTCTTAGCAGGGAGCGGGGGAGCAGGGGAGCAAGGGAGCAAGGGAGCAGGGGAAACGGGAGCACAAAGTAGTCTAACGCCCAATGCCCAATGCCCAATGCCCCATGCCCAATGCCCATTCCCCCTACACCCTCGTTTTGGTAAATCTCCTACTCATCAAGATTTTCGTACATTCTGATCATAAGTTGCGGCCAAATTAACAAGAAAAAGCCCATCCATGCCAATATAGGTAAGCTGACAAGGATAGTTAACCAGACAATTTTAAATATTATCCAGCTACCTGTAATTATCGTTATACCCGTAAGGAGTATAGACCAAGGCTGACACCACCAAGGTTTATATTTCCAAGGATTGATTGATTTTTCTTGATTCATCTATTTATTTGAAAATAAGGTTATTTTGTTGTTAGCTGCATAAGTACTTACAACGTTACCCTATTAAGTCAATGACAATATTATAGATATTACACAATAGATGCCATAACGGAGACTTATATGTCAATTTGGTTATTCATAGCACTAGTTGCTTATCTTTTAGGCGCGATCGTCCAATGGTTTCAACTTAGAAGAAAATTTAAGGAACTTGACGAATACATTAACTTTCCTATAATTTATGTACTAAAGTTAGTTAAAATCTCTGGTTGCCTTATAGAAGCATTAACATGGCCCTGTAGCTTAATCATGGATAACGAACTCGTTCATGAAAAATCTGTTGAGCCTTAAACCGTTCTTTCAGTAACTTTTAGCCTCTGCTAAATCCGTTAACTAGGTAAGGCTGTAACTTCCATCGAACTACTGCTATCAGAACTTAAACTACTACTGAGCAAGATATTGCTGGGTATTTCCCGCAAAAAATTTTCAGTGAATGGGATAGCTATCACTCAGAAAATTGCCAAAAGCGACTTTCTCTCTTCCGCTACATTGTAAATAATTATACTGCACTGCACAGGCTACAAATCTTCAGGCTTAAGACGAGTGAGCTTTGCAATTCCTGCCAGCATTTTTGATCCTGATTGGTAAATCAATACTTTTGCAGGAAAATTGCCAATGGTTTTAAGCCAGCAATTCCAGGAAAGCCGCAGCTTTGAGAATATGAATATCCTGATACTTGCTGAATGTCAGTAGATGCTTATCACCTGTGATAATATGTGTTGCTTTTCCCACAACTGCACATTCAATCACCATATCGTCATCAGGATCATCCACAACCAATACTACTCGGTTAACGAGAATTGTAGGTTGGGTAGAGCGTAAGCGTTACCCAACAAATCCTTGTAAATGTTGGGTTTCGTCCCTCAACCCAACCTACCTTAAATTTGAGTTTTTAGCTTAACCGAGAGTATTGCATCCACAACAACTTTCAGGCTATTGGGAATTTCTACCAAGCGGGAAAAAGCCATAATTTGCTCAATATCAATGGCTGCATCCACCGGAGATCGATTTTGCTTTGTTTGTAACTTTTCGCGTAATTCTAATAAAATCTCTCGACAAGTTACAGATTCTATCTGCCCGTTTCTTGCAAGTTCTAAACAACGATAGGGACTACCTCGCCAACCTAAACCTGAAAAGAGCGTATTTGTATCGAAAACAACTACATAAGAGATCATTGCTTTTCGTGCAAGATATTGTCTATGAATTCTTCTCGCTCTTGTTCAGTCATAATATCCCAGTTGAGTCCGCATTTTGTACTCAAAGAGCGCATCTGTAATTCTCCTTGATCAAGTCTATTTTGCCACCAAGTATCTTGCTCTGCTTTGATAGCTTGCAATATCATACGCTGCTCTGGAATTGCTAGTTGCTTGACCAGTGTTATGACTTGCTCTGTATTGAGATGAAGGATTGCCATCCTTTTAGCACCTCCGTTGAGATTTGCAGGTATTTTAAATCATAGCTAATACTCCCCGCTCTAGAAAAGACGCCATCTAGAATTGTGGGAATCAGGGGCTTCTCGTGTGACACTTTAAAGTTTGGAACCGCGAGTTCGTTGCGAAAATCTTCTTCTTGCCACTGTATTTATCCTTAGAATACTGTTGGAGCAAGGAAGATGCGAGTCTACTGGAAGCTAATTATTTTTGAAGTCTTATTAGAAATCTTACTATCAGTAGCACCAGGTAGTTTAGACACTTTAGCAACTATTGCTGAGTACTTAGTAGAATCTTCTCGGGAAGCTAGTAGAGTAGCGCTTGTCTTACTTACTCAAACAGTACATGTTTCACAACAAGCTAATCCCTATCTGCATGGAGCTTCCTTTATCTACTAAGAAAAGTCTGCAGAAATAAAGGTACTATCTAAAATAGCTAATAGCCTTACTATATAACAATTTTTTATTTTTACTTTTTCTTTTTAAAACGCTCCTCAAGAAAATCGATTTTACTTCCATCTTGCCTGTTGACGACAAATAAAATTTTCCTATCCTTTGTATTCGTAAACTGTTAATTTTTTTAACCGATGCTATATTAGCATATGTAACATAATAGGTTTGCATAGTAGTATTACTTAAACATACTCAGAGGAAAGTTATTCTTATCCCGATACTTAATTCTGAGAGCTTTCGTTAGTCAACAGTAAAAATTGATTCTCCAATTCATGAGTGTTCTATTCAGCCAAAAATTCCGCATCACAGTAGGTTTTGCTACAGCTTTACTCGTCAGCCTAGCCACCAGCTATCTATATAATCGCTCAAATGCCCAAAACCCGTCGGCTGAACATAATTTATCCTATTCCAAACTAGAAAATTCTACTTCAGATAAACCGCAAATTACACTAGCATCAAATCAAACAGCTAATGTACTGACTGTAGGTCAAGAAAATGGTCTTTTTGCTCAGCAAATATCTTCTAAGAATATAAGTAAACAAGGTACTTCTTCACCGGAGAAAAAATCAACGCTGGTATCAGCAGCGTATCCAGTGATTGATGAGTTGCAGAATTATAAGTTTAGTGTTTATGGTAGTAAGGTTTTTTCTCCAGGAAAGCTGTCTGGAAATAAGGTTAATTTCAATCAAAACGACTTATTAACTGTTCTTGTCAATACTAGAAAATATTTTCAAGATCATGCTAATGACGATCCGCAGATTCTAAGGGAAGGGCTGTTTGGAAAATCCGTTAGTGTAGATGATGTTCTTAAAACCTTAGATTTCATGATTGGTGTTTTACAGGAAGACATCGCCAGTAACCGAGAAACTCGTTTACAAGATCCTGATTTTATCAATACCAATTTTCGAGTTATTAAATGGTCTGCCTATAACCCTCAAAAACCGAATCAAAAACAATTGAGAATTACAAAATATGCTGTTTTTTCTCACACAGGTTCTCACACGAAAACCTCTACTTATAATACGCCGATTTATAGCTTAAAATCTAACGTTGGTACTGATAAGTTCTATACAAAATACACAAAGCAGGACGTTTTATCAGGTATTTATGAGCCAGGTGGTAAAGAAGAAGGTAAAGTACAACCCCTCGCTTACCTGACGCGCCACGGTTTAGAAGAAGCATTAATGGAAGGAACCATCTTGATCAACTTTAACGATCGCTCCAAGGCATTTTTTAATGTTGATAGAAACAATGAAATGTCCTATGTTCCAGGCGCAGCAGCAACAGCACAAAAGCGTTATTGGTATTTTAAACAGGTTGATGCTATTAAAGGTTACGGTTATAATATAGAGTCGAAAATTTCGATTCTTCCTGGAGTGACTTTTGCAGGAGATGTCCTCAATATTGGTTTAGGGAAAGTAGTGATTTTAGAATCGACTGCTAATGGACGCAAGCGGATGCGAATGGGAGTTATCGCAGATACAGGTGGAGCATTTTTGCCCAATCTTCATCAACTTGATTTGTTGGCTGGTGTTTTTCATGATAAACAAGATTTTAACCAGCATATTGGGCAATTGCCTGACTATGCTACAGCATACATTCTCGTTAAAAAATAACCTAAAAATTAATCTGTAAGGGCGTACGCCGTACGCCCCTACCGATCGCGTTTATTGCTCATCAATAATTGTTGATGGTTGAAGCAGCCCAGGAGTAGGAGTAGGTGTAGGTTGAACAGGAGGAGGATTGAGAATTTCTCTCCAAGTCCTAATTTGCTGCCTTGCTTCTCTGTAAGCAGCAGTTCCTTTTGGAATTAGCTTGGCTGTCTCAATACCTTTGAGCATATCAGACTCACCCTGAGAACGTGCAATGTTCAATAATTGTTGACTCCACCCGTCAAGGGCTACATTCACATCATTACGTAATATGCTACTATTTGGCACCCGATCTGCAAGTCGAATTGCTTCTGCTAAGGCGCTTGGAGTTGCATTAAGCGCGATTTCCTTAGCTCTTCTCCAGTTTTCTTTAGCACGAATTTGTTCTTCCCAGTCGTTTATAGATCTTCGTGCTTCACGAGAAAGCGATCGCCCTGTTCCTATTCTTTGCGCGGTAGAAATCGCAGCTGGTAGATCACCACTTTGAGCTAATTCTCTTGCTTGATCTAGGTAAGGCTGATCTTCAATTCTTTGGATTTTGCCGATCCAATCTCCTATTTTATTTTGTGCTTCTCTGTATAAAGCACGACCTCGACGAATTTGGCTGGCTTCAGCGATCGCTGCTTGCAAAGAGTTAATATCCTCTGACACCGCCAGTTGTTCTGCGCGATCCATAAAGGGTTGATCTTCAATTGTTTGAATTTGTGCCACCCAATGATCAATTTCTCGTCTGGCTTCTCGAGAACGAGGGTTACTAGCAGGAATCACTTGAGCTTCGTTAATTGCTGCTGTTAGATCAGTGATTCCTCCTCCACTAGAGAGCGATCGCGCTTTTTCCAAATGACCAACATCTTCAATCTCCAACTGCCAACGAGCAATCAGATTTTGTGCTTTTTCATAACTTGGTCTTGTAGAATCAATTTGTTGGGCTTGGGAAATAGCTGACTCTAAACCAGGAATAGTACCCGTCAGTGCACTCCTTTGCGCCTGAGCTATAGAAATAAAATCTTCAGATTCCATCTGTAACCCAGTACTTGCAGGAATCTGTTGAGCTATTTCAATTGCTCCATCAGGATCCTCTTTGTCCAGCTTTCTTTGTGCTAATTCCAGCATCCTGCGTCCCAAAGTTGGAATCATGTCTTTAGCTGGCTGATAAATGTAGCTGTCCTTGCCAATTGATCCTACTAATTGGATAGCTTTGAGTATATTACCTACTTCAGAAGTTTTAGATAGGCTTTCAGCTTTTGCCAACTTTTCACCATCTTCCCTAGTCCTGACAATAAGCTGATTTAGTTGGTCGTACCTAGTACTTGTCCAGTACTTATTATCTATACGCAGCAACTTAGACGCCACCATAAATGCTTGATGCCAATGCTGTTGTCGGATTTGTTCTTCTGCTTCTTTATTAATTTCTTCTGCTTTTGACCAAATTGATTGCCATTTTGCAATTTTCTCGTCTACCAATTTACGTGCAGAAACATCTTCAGGTATCCTGCGAGCTGTTGCAATTGCTTCCTGTAGTCTCCCTGCTTGGAAACTCTCTTTGGCTAGCAGTAAAATATCCTGCGACCAATCTTCGATATGATGATCGATTTCTTCACGTAGTGGGTGATTTTTTGGCAGATCCTTCACCAGCGCGATCGCTTGCAGCAAATCATTCACCGTCTGTTTAGAAGCTGCCAACTGAGCGCAATTTATCCGTACCGAAGCACTTGCCAAAGGCCAAAAAATTGATGGACAATTTGGCGCAGAGGGTAATTTTAATAGCATAGCTATCGAGACGAATGCTATACCACCAGGAACTAAAGTTAACACAAAAACCCATAGTGCCCAGCTTTTCAACCAACGTGGTAACTTTCCCAAACTTTTACTTGGAGCAATTTGTTGTAGTTGGTCGTCAAAAGGTTGTTCTGGACTATTTTCGTTTGATCGCTGCTTCACAGATTTGGAGGTAGAACCAGTAGCTGAAACACCAGATGCATTTTCACTGACTTGTTGATTTCGGGATAACATAGTCATTTGTTCTAGCTCTTGTGCTCTTGCTGGTGACCAGCTTTCTGGAATATCCCGCTCTGTCATCTTTCACACCAAAATAATTTATATAGTGAGCTCTTCTAGATCGGAACTTAATCGATTAGATTTTTGTCATAGTAATCTTATCATGCTCCAAAAAGCTACTTTTTGCACTTTCACTATTCTATAGCTAGTAACGCTATACGGAAATTAATCCAAGCGGTTATTCTAGTGTTGAGGAATCTCAAGCGTAAAAGCCAGTCCTGGCAAAAGGTTTGTGACACTCCCACAGTGCCCTTCGCGGTTACAGTTTTTATGATTTAGTAGTGTGAGCATCTTGCCCGAATGTCACGACAAGCAAGACGCTCGCACTGGGCTTTCAATATTCCCACACACCCGCTACATTTTTCCTAGACAAAAACGCAGCCTAAGCAGCTAGTAACTGCTATTTATAAAGTCAAAAGAAAAATCAAGCAGAATCTTCTGCTTGCAAATCAGCAATTAATTGAGCCAACTGAGCACTACTTGCCTGATAAACTGTACCGCAAAAGTCGCAAGTTGCTTCTGCACCGTCATCTTTAACAATCATGTCTCGTAGTTCTGCTTCTCCGAGCATCTTGAGTGCGCCAAGAACCCTTTCCAAAGAACAACTGCAATGGAAGCGCAACATTTGGGTTTCGGGAAAGATATTTAGTCCCATATCTCCTAGTAAATCGTGGAAGATTTCTGTTAGAGACTTTCCCGCTTGTAACAAGGGTGTAAATCCAGACAAAGCAGCTACGCGGGATTCTAAGGTTTCTACAAGAGCCTCATCTCTCGCTGCTTTAGGCAAGACTTGCACAAGTAACCCTCCAGCAGCTGTCACCCCTTCCGAACCAACAAATACACCTAAAACAACAGCCGAAGGAGTTTGTTCTGAATTGAGCAAGTAATGGGCAACATCATCCCCAATTTCACCTGAAACAAGTTCAACTGTACTAGAGTAGGGATAGCCATAACCGACATCACGGACTACGTAGAAATAGCCTTCACCAACTGCCCCACCAACATCTAGCTTACCTTTAGCATTTGGAGGTAATTCCACGGTTGGGTTTTGAACATAACCGCGTACTGTCCCATCCAAACCCCCATCGACCAATATACCGCCTAAAGGACCATCGCCTTTTACTCGGATATTGACTCTAGACCCGATTCGCTTCATACTAGAAGCCATCAACAGCCCTGCTGTCATAGTCCGACCAAGAGCAGCAGTTGCCACATACGAGAGATTATGGCGCTGCCTTGCTTCTTCTGTTAAACGTGTGGTAATCGCACCGACTGCTCGAATCCCGCCTTCAGCTGCTGTAGCGCGAATTAACTGATCCGCCATGAAAAACCTTACCAATAATGTCTAACTGAAAGCCCGTGCTTTTAGCATGGGATTGATACTTATCTTAGTATAACTAAATTAAACTTAAACATGGTGATGGGCATGGGGCATGGGGCATGGGGCATAGGGCATGGGGCATGGGGCATGGGGGTAGGTGTTATATTGTTCAAGTAGTCGAGGATTAAAAACCCGTCCGTTGCGCGTTGCCCCTTGCCCAATAAAAAAATGCTAGGTAAATTTCAACAAAGTCAACTGCGGATAGAACTTGAGGCGTCAGCAGCCGCTATTCGTGATAGTTTAATACGTCCTGAGAAACTTGAAAAATGGATACTTTCAGGTCGCTTTGAGTCAGGAATGCCAGAAGAATTGTATCCGGGATTTAAATTTACAAGCAAGATTGCAGTCGTGCCAATTCATCATCAAGTCGATGTAGTTGGTCCTGACTGTATACGGTTGCTACTCAGTCAAGGAATTGACGGCTTTCACGAATGGTATTGGGGAGAAGGTTGGATACAATCCCGCTTAGAAGGATTGACACTTCTACCACTTGCTTTAGGACAAACCCTGAGTTTGCTGAGTTTGCGTAACTTTCTAGCAGCAAATCAAGGTCAATAAGAAGGGCATGGGGCTAACGGATTGGGGAGGGGAGGCAAGCACTAAAAATGCACGGGTAATTTTTCTCCTATGCCCCATGCCCCATGCCCCATGCCCCATGCCCCATGCCCCATGCCCCATGCCCATTGCCCTACGAAATATCCTGTAGTTGAGCCGTGCGTATTGATAGTTGCTGTGTCTGGTTTCCACGCTGCACTCTAAGCTGCAAAAGTTGACCAACACGACTATTGTCTACAATTTCGAGTAACTCTTCCCCTTTAGTGATTCGTTGTCCATCAACTTGAACAATCACATCTCCAGGGCGTATACCCGCATTTGCTGCTGGGGAGTTGGGTACAACTCTAGCTACCAAAATACCGTTGATTGTTGGTACTACAATAACGGAGTTGGGGTTAGAGTTAATTTGCTGTGCTATTTCAGGAGTTAGATCCTCCATCATCACACCCAAATATGGATGGGAGACTCTTTCACCAGCTTCGAGTTGTGCAGCGATCACTTTGGCTTTATCAATAGGAATAGCAAAACCAATACCCGTTGCATCCCCACGAATAGCAGTGTTGATCCCAATAACTTCACCTTGAGCATTTAATAATGGTCCACCAGAATTACCGGGGTTGATGGCAGCGTCAGTTTGAATGAAATCTAAGCGTTTATTAGCAATGCCTACTTGAGCGCTGGAACGTCTAAGAGTACTGATAATTCCTAATGTAACGGTGTTATCTAGTCCTAAAGGATTGCCAACTGCGATCGCCCAATCTCCAACCTGAACCTCACCAGAAGAACCCAAAGACGCTACGGGTAAATCACTTCCAGCATTAATCTTAACAAGTGCCAAATCAGTTACTTCATCGACACCTTGAACTTTGCCTACAAAAGCCCGACCATCTTTAAGACGGACAGTCACTTTATCGGCTTTATCCACCACATGAGCATTAGTAAGAACCAGCCCACTTTTGTTAATTATGAAACCTGAACCCAGACCCCGTAACTGCTCTTCTGGTAACTGCTGAGGAAAACTATCACCAAAAAACCTTCTAAATAAAGGGTCTTCATAGAATGGATCAGGATTGCGACGAATTGTACGTTCCGTATCAATTCTTACAACTGCTGGCCCAACCCGGTTTACAGCTGCTGTAACGAAGCTACTAGTACCTATAGCAGCCGATGCAGCAGATTGCCTTTGTGCAGTTAGTTGTGGTGAGTCAGTACTGACTTTAACCGGTGCTGGTTCAGCCTGTGTTGGAGAGACTTGCAGCGTACCAACAACTAGCACAACGCCTATAAATATAGCTAATACATAAGTACTAATTCGGCGTATAAACACAAGGAGTTCGGGAAATCGCATAACCACAACCTAATTTTCTGAGTTTGAATGTACTGTTGCTACGTCGTGAAAATTATTTCTAAAGCTATTATTAATTAAGTTTATTAACAAAATTCACCAAAAAGCTTGGTAGGCATTCACCCAAAAAAGGTTCGGATTTTGCCCGTAAGGATATTCAGCACCATTTTGTTATGGGTTAGGATCTTTAGTACTGCCAGCACTCCATAACCATCATGAATGGATTGAACCGATTAGGAAAAGGATCCCCCCCCAACCTACAACAAGATGACGATCTAGACCAAGAATACCCAAATCATACACACAGCCAAGCGGAATCTGTTCATCTTCATGTTCATAGTGAAGAGTCTTTGCGGCGAATTGTCAATCGGCTATCACGCATAGAAGGTCATATTCGTGGTATTAAAACAATGGTGCAGCAAAGTAGCCCTTGCCCAGATGTTTTGTTACAAATTGCCGCAGTTCGGGGTGCTTTAGATCGAGTAGCACGGATTGTAATGGATGAACATCTAACCGAGTGTATTGCTAGAGCAGCCAAAGAAGGCAATATTGAAGTTGAAATCGAACAGTTAAAAGCAGCTTTAGATCGGTTTTTACCTTAGCAATATGACTTCGGGAAATTATCGATTCCACTATTCCTTTAATGGTTTTTCAGAAAAACCATTAATTCTTTTTTTACACGGCTTCATGGGGAATCACCACGAATTTGATGAGGCTATAGAATTACTATCTCATGAATTTTATTGTCTAACAGTTGATCTTCCTGGACACGGGAAAACTCAAGTCTTAGGTGGTGATGAATACTATAACATGGCAAATACCGCCTCTGCTTTAATTAAATTACTAGATGTCCTATCAATTTCCCAGTGCTTTTTAGTTGGCTATTCAATGGGTGGAAGATTAGCCTTATACCTGACCTTACATTTTCCTGACCGTTTCTCGAAAGTTGTTTTAGAATCAGCTTCTCCAGGATTGCTGACACGAGTAGAACAAGTAGAACGAATTAAGCGTGATGAGCAAATAGCCAGAAAATTAGTTAGAAGTGATTTCAACACTTTTTTATTGAACTGGTATGAACAGGCGATTTTTGGTTCTATTAAACATCATCCACAATTTCACAATTTGATAGAAAACCGTCTGCAAAATAATCCTTTAGAATTGGCTAAATCATTACAGTTTATGGGTACTGGCTCCCAACCATCTTTATGGGAAAATCTTAAAGAAAACAAAACTCCTCTACTTTTACTTGTAGGTGAATATGATGAAAAATTCATTGATATCAATACAAACATGACGAATATTTGTAAATTTTCCCAACTAAAATTAACAAGTAACTGTGGTCACAATATCCACTTTGAAAATACTTTGGCGTTTGTGGAAAATATCAGAAATTTCCTATAAATCAAGTACTCAGAAAAAACTCTCTTCGTCAATGAAGAGAGTAAACCGGAAAACAAAGTATGTGATTAATTCTTCCTCCCCTGCTCCTCTGCTCCTCTGCTCCCCTGCTCCCTGCCCCCTACTCCCTGCTCCCTGCCCCCTACTCCCTGTTCCCTGCCCCCTACTCCCTGTTCCCTACTCTTCAATTCCTCTTGCAACACTTTCTGGTAGACTCTGGGCAAATACTGAGTCATAGAATTGGTTTCTATCCCGTATCCTAGGCTTGTCCAAGTGGGAGAAAGTTTCTTTAAGACTTCATCTAATTTTCCTTGCCGCAACTGCTGAGAAATATTAGTTTTCCAAAATCGGGAGTCACTCAACCAGCGATAAACTACTATATCCTGATACTCTGGTTCAAAACTATAATTAGTCCAAAACATTAACTGCTGAGGTTTTGGGTGGTATGAAAGTGCAATTTGATCCCAAGTACTATTTATAACTTGATATCTACCAGCTGCTGTGGAACAATTGCCTTTATTAGGGCCCACTGAAATGGTGACGCAAATGTCAGGATGGCGACTGAGATCGGTGACGTGTTGTCCACCATACAACAGCGAATAAGGACGATTGTTATTGGCTTCACTTGCTGATATGGTCCGCATTAAAGCACGTATGTAAGGATCACCCCCTTTCATAACTAAGGGAGGTTGTCTAATTTTAAAGACAGGATCGTTATACGATCGCAGGCTGCCGGTTATGTACCATTGAAACAAATATACGAAACCAAGGAGCGCAGCTAGCGGTCCTATGAGTTTTTCAACACCTTTCAGAGTTTGACTGTTCCTTATTTACTAGGGTGATGGGCATGGGGCATGGGGCATGGGACAATAGGTAATGGGTAATGGGCAATAGGCTAGAGAGGATGTGATTGATCTTGTATAAGTATTTAGTTGTAAGTTCAGTTACTATCTTACTCTGCCCCATGCCCTATGCCCTATGCCCCATGCCCCATTACACTATGCTACCGTAGCAAATAGTTCACCAAAGGTTTTGCTTGGTGCTTCTGCTTTAGCAACAATTTCTACAATTTTATTTCGTGCTTGTGGCTCAAAAAGTGATTCTACACAAACCTGAGCAACTTTTTGCCGGGGAATACTACCATCGAACAATGTATCAGCGTTTTGCATTACTATCGCATCTGGGTTGTCTTCATTTTTTAACCCACCTGGTCGTACAATTGTATAGGTCAGACCACTTCTCTGAAGATATTCCTCAGCTTGCTTTTTCCAAACCAAGATTAACCAAAACAAATTTAGTGGGTGGAACAACTGGGAGGTACACAACGAAGAAACAAGAACAAAATGCTCAATTCCTTTTTGGCGAGCTACTTCCACCAAATTTTTGGTTCCTTCGTAATCTATTTTATAGGGTCCACTTGGGTCGAAGCTCGGTTTTGCTCCAGTAGCACATAATATTACTGTGCTATCTCCCACACCAGCACTCAGGGTTTCTGGTTTTAACACATCACCCTCTACCAACTCAGCTCCGGCAGGTAAAATACTCTTCGCTTTCTCAATATCTCGGACTAAAGCACGAACCGGAATATTTCGCGCTACCAATTCTTGCACAATTCGGCGGCCTGTTTCACCAGTAGCCCCTGCTACAAATGCTTTCATGATAAACCCTATCTTGCAAAATAGTATCTTTTTTGTTCAGTTCTCTATTGTAGAGATTAGATAAATTTTATGACTCGTTCTTGAGGTTTAAGTAAAAATTCTATTTCAGAGCGAAAATTCCCATTAAACAAGGGAATGATTAATTAAGGTAAACGAATCAGCACTACAATAATGCATTATGTTTTCCAGACAGTCTGAGTATCAATCGTTTGAAACAACAAAAGCAGCAGAGGTTGATGACCCATCCTTAGAAGCAACTGTATGGACACCAACTAGGTTTCACGGTTGTTATCAGGATTCCATGGAGATGAACGCTTCTGCTGTTAATGTTGCTGAATATCTCAACAGTCACGCTTCATGGTTTTCCCGTTGCGCTGAGCCAATGAAGGTAGAACCTTTGGGGGAAAATGGCTACGCTTTAGTGATTGGTCGCTTTGGTGCTTTTGGTTACGATGTAGAACCAAAAATTGGGTTGGAACTTTTACCCCCAGAGGAAGGGGTATATCGTATTCGTACGATCCCCATTCCTGATTACCAAGCTCCTGGTTATGAGGTAGATTATAATGCAGCACTAAATTTGGTACAAAAACCCAACCACGATGCTTCAAGTGACTTGGCTGACATAACACTGGTGATGTGGGAATTGGATTTAACCGTATACATTAACTTTCCTAAGTTTATTCAGCGTTTACCTAAATCTTTAATCCAATCCACAGGCGATCGCTTACTTAACCAAGTCGTCCGCCAAGTCTCCCGTCGTTTAACTCGTAAAGTCCAAGAAGATTTTCATCAATCTTTCGGGATCAGGTTTCCTGTATAAAATTAACCTAATCTTTTTGGGTGGTCGCCGAGATATATGTAAATTGGGAAATAACTTTACAAGGTGTCCCCTGAATGCTGGTATCTCGGCGGTAACCCTATTTAGCACTGATGAAACAGGGTTTCTAAATAAACACGAGCAGCACGGCGATCGCTCTCCCCATTTTGCAGTAAAAACAGTGACAATGCTGCCGTTAATACTCGGGTTTCATCCCAATCGGGATGTTTTTCTAAGTAGTGTTTGAGTGATTCGTGAAGCACTTCGGGAATTTCTGTAAAGATACTAACTGTTGCCTTCATAAGATTTTTCTCCTTTGAAGTTCATCAATGGGGAAACCATGCTTATGGTATACCCAAAATATATGAACATATAGTTATTCGCTTGTTTGATAATCTACCGCAAGAGGGTAAGCGATTTTACATAGATGTGAGGGCGGACTACAAAACCAAGCCGCATTATTTTGCAGCAAAAGGGGGTATGGTTGTCAATGCTGCGAAATGTTAAAAAACACTTTATAAAATATAAAGATTTACGATAGAATAAGGATTACAGACATTTTTTTTAACAACTCTTAATAAAAACTCAGCATTGACAACTTCTTATGGCTGCAATTTGGTAATCCCCATTAACAGAGCAACAGCTGATAAGCTCGTCCTGTATTTGTGGAAAACTTTGGAAGTACCTGTGGAAACTCTGTGGATTGAGTGAGGAAAAATCTAGCAAATAATAAGAATTACAAAAACTAAAAATTTATCTAACAAAAATTCCATTTTGCAAAACGAAGATCCCCAGATGAGTGCGATCCGCCGAAGGCAGAAGCGCTTCATTCTATAGGTTTTTATTGACATAGCCGAACAGTGCGAAGAAATTAAAAGCAACAATGAAGGCTTGCGTAATTGCAACAATTCTCAACCCAACCCTCTCTAAAAGCAAGCAGGGAGCAGGGGGCAGGGAGCAGGGGGAGCAGGGGAAGCAGGGGAAGCAGGGGAAGAAATGAGTGAATTCCTCTATCCCCAGTACCCATGCCCAATGCCCAATGCCCCATGCCCCATGCCCCATGCCCAATGCCCCATGCCCCATGCCCCATGCCCCATGCCCAATGCCCCATGCCCCATGCCCCATGCCCCATGCCCCATGCCCTACTGAGTTTGTTCTGGTTCGGGAGATAACGGAGGTTGGGTTTGGGATGGTAAAGAGGGAGACAAGTCTACAGGTGGTGGTTCTGTTGGCGGTTGTGCTGTGGGTGCTGGAGTTCCTAGCGTGACTGTAGGAGAGGGTGTAGGTACTGCTCTGGTTGGATTTTCTAAACCAATACTGAGATTGTAACTGCTTTGACTTACTCCAAGAACAGAATTGACCCGGAGAGTGTAGTTACTAGTATCTGGTAAGATCCCTTGATAAAAAGTGACTTCTTTTGCTGTGTTTTCAATTGGGTTACCATTAGGACCTAAGACTGTTAGTGAAACACCGCTCTCTTTAGCAAACAATGCAGTTAACTGTTGACCCTTTTCACCCTTAAAGATGTACTGGTGGATTTCATTGGCTCTAAGCGTACCTTCAACGAAAGTTGTGTTAGATGCTCCAAAATTCAAACGCTTTGTCTGTACAATAGGTTGATTTTTTGTTGGAGTTAGAGTTTGCGCTGGAGTCGGGATAAGTGTTGGTGTTAAGGTAGGTGTTGGGGTTGAGGTAGGGGTTGGTGTCGCACTAGTGCTACCAGAGATAACTGGTGAAGGGAAAGTTTGTGGTGTGATTGTTGTTTGTGGTTCTTTTGATTGATTACGGATAGAGCTTACCAGCGCCCAGGAACCTAAACCAGCTAGGATAACCACAGCGCTGCCAATTGCCCCAACCGCTAATGGATTATCTAATATTGAATTAGTTGCAGGCTGTGGAATCTGAGGAACTCGTTTGTTAGATGAAGCTGGTTGTACAGGGCTGGGAATGCGAGCAACGGGAACTGTTTGCACGTTAGAGGTTCGGACAGCCGGTTGAGCCAAGGATTTCAGTGCCTGTGCTACATCTGTAGCATTTTGATAGCGATCGCTTGGTCTGTAACTCAACATCCCGTTTAAAATCTGGACAAATTGTGGATTAATTGTTACCCAGCGTTGCCAATTCCAAGTTAGTTGGGTTTCATCAAAAAGTTGAGATGCTTCCTTACCAGTCAATAAAACGACTGCTGTTGCAGCTAGTGCATACAGATCACTACTAGGATACACTCGACCCGTTTGCATTTGTTCGCTTGGGGAGTAACCCAACTTTCCTACATAGGTTGTTGGCGCTGTAGTGTTAGGCGATTGTAATCGAGTTGCTAGTTCTTTCACCACTCCAAAATCAATTAAGACTGGTAGGCGATCAGTGTCGCGTAGAATAATATTCTCCGGTGAAATATCTCTGTGAATTATTCCTTGGCTGTGAATATGTTCTAACACTGGTAACAGAGAGCGGATTAAATGTAATACTTCTGTTTCTGTAAATACATCACCTACTGCCTTACGCTCGTCCAACAAGGTACGATAAGTTTTACCTGGAATATACTCCTGAACCAAAAACAAGCGTTGGTCTTGCTCAAATCTTTCCCGGAATTGGGGAACTTGAACATGCTGTATTCGATACAGTATTTCTGCTTCTCTTTGGAAAAGTTCTTGTGCTTTTTCCAAAGCGTCAGGCTCTGTTACTGTAGGAATTAATTCCTTGATGGCACAAAGTTCATTAAAACGCCTAGAGTCTTCTACTAGATAGGTTCTACCAAATCCACCCTGACCAAGAGTTTGAATTATACAGTAACGGTTTTGCAGTATAGTGCCAGATTTAATCGGTGCTTGCATCGTTAATTGATTTCGTGTTGTAACACGACTAGGAGGAATTAACAAAGGGAATACATTTTTATTCCCCATAAATCCGGGTGCTTTGCGCCACCCTATCTAGTAGCAAAGGTTTCCTTTTCAGGAAAGTCTTTACTTGCTTGACTATTTTTATGAATGCGTAGCTTTGCTTGGGTATATCATAGTTTGCCGACAGATGGTATCATTAGAATGGGCAAATACAGAATCATCAGCATTATACGTCACTACCCCCGGATTGAACCCAGGGGTTTCAGACGAAGATGAGGGTTGAACAGCTGTTTCTCCCTAGCGTCGGGTGTATTGAACACAAAAGAGAAATGAAACGTCAAAACTCTAGCTAGTGCGTTGCTTTGGTTTCCAAAGTTGCACAGATCCTTGGGGCGTCTGCTCGCAAGCTAGCGACTAGCAAACATCTTTGCTGGCATAGTCTGCGTTTTGCGCTCAGCGTCTCAGTGAAGAGAAGGGCACGAAGTTTCCCGGCTTGTTGCTTGCGCACGCGTATGAGCAAGAGTTAGCACAGCAGCGTGGTTGTCAACCATATAAGCAATTACAAATCTAACCCTTTCAGGTCTTGCAGTCATTCATTAGATTTTATAAAGAAGGCAAACCAACACCAGTCTTAGAGTTTTCTTTTCCGAGATTCCTGATGAGTTCCCTAAGCACATCAGTCTGTGTTCTACCTTGTCTCTCACAGTAAGTACGTAGAATATCTTTTTCTTGATCGTTAACACGAAACGTGATAAAGTTCGTAGGTTTTCCCATAGCACTTACATCAATATGTGGTATGTTAAAAGTATGCCACAAGCTCGAGCTTCTTGAAAAAGTTTTATGAAGGAGTGTTGAAAATTTTTATGAAAGCTTCAACAAAACTCATAGATAATTTTTCAGACTATTTTGGATGATAATATTGCCATGAATGCACATCGAGGATCTGCTGTGCTTAGTTCTGTAACTTTCAAAGTTCAGTCACCTGCAACAGGACTCACTGAAAATAATCGCCTGCGACTGCTTTCCGGTTCCGCGAATTTACAACTATCTCAAGAAGTCGCGCATTACCTAGGCATGGATCTAGGACCAATGATCCGGAAAAGATTCGCGGATGGGGAATTATATATTCAAATACAGGAATCAGTTCGCGGCTGCGATGTATATTTAATCCAGCCTAGTTGTCATCCTGTAAATGATAATTTAATGGAATTGCTGATTATGATTGATGCTTGTCGTCGGGCTTCAGCTCGCCAAGTAACAGCAGTAATTCCTTACTATGGATATGCTCGAGCTGACCGTAAAACAGCAGGACGGGAGTCAATAACTGCTAAGTTAGTTGCTAACCTGATCACGCAAGCTGGTGCTAACCGTGTTCTAGCTATGGATTTACACTCAGCTCAAATTCAAGGTTACTTTGATATACCTTTTGATCATGTCTACGGTTCGCCAGTTTTGCTAGATTATCTCGCAAGTAAACAACTCCATGATCTTGTGGTAGTTTCTCCAGACGTTGGCGGTGTAGCACGAGCTAGGGCGTTTGCGAAAAAGCTAGGTGATGCTCCACTGGCAATTATTGATAAACGTCGTCAGGCTCATAATGTTGCCGAAGTGCTAAACGTAATCGGCGATGTTAAGGGAAAAACGGCGGTGCTTGTGGACGATATGATTGACACCGGAGGAACTATATGTGCAGGAGCACAGTTACTGCGCGAGGAAGGCGCACGTCAAGTGTATGCGTGTGCAACTCATGCGGTATTCTCACCACCAGCAATTGAGAGGTTATCAGCTGGACTGTTTGAGGAAGTGATTGTTACAAACACAATTCCAATTCCAGAGAGCGATCGCTTTCCACAACTAGTAGTACTTTCAGTAGCTAATCTTCTTGGGGAAACTATCTGGCGGATTCACGAAGATAGCTCTGTAAGTAGTATGTTCCGCTAGTCGTAAAAATATGGAGGATGAATTTCATTTATCCTTCATATTCTATCAATTCGTCAAGCTTATTGGCACTATTTATGAATAGTGAAAAATTAGCGTTGCCGTCCTGGTATTCTGATGAAGAATTAATGCGCATGAGTTCGCAGAATCCAGAACTCCGATTTGAACGCAACGCTGACGGTACATTAGAAACTATGCCCCCTACTGGTGGAATTTCCGGTAATCGAGAAATTAAGGCAACATTCAGTAAAAAGCCATGAGACAACCAATAGAAAATTTAACCACATTTGATGAATTTGTAGATTTTCTACAAACACAACCTGAAAGTATTCGCTACGAATTATACGATGGAGAAATTGTACAAATGCCTCAACCAAGAGGAAAGCATGAGGAAATTCTTGGATTTTTGGTAAAAATTATCATGGGTGAATGTTTGAGACTTAAGCTTAATTATTTTGTACCGAACAAAGGACTAGTACGACCTGAAAACAAACAATCTGGATACTATCCGGATGTACTTTTATTAAATTTGGCGTCTTTAGTAAACGAACCACTTTGGTCAGATGAATCAATAGTCAGTAAATCTGAGTCGATAGTGTTGGTTATTGAAGTAGTCAGTACCAACTGGAGAGATGATTATCTGAAAAAGCTTGCTGATTATGATGAAATGGGAATACAAGAATACTGGATTGTAGATTATTACCCTTATGGTACTGAATTGATGGTAGGTGAAGGTAAACTACCAACCATTAGTATTTATACTCGAAATAATCAAGGTAATTATCAAAATAAACAATTTAGAGGAAATGACCGTATAGAATCATTAGTATTTCCAGAATTGAATCTAACTGTTCGAGAAGTTTTTACAGCACAAATGAACTAAAGTGCTTTGCCTTTGCGTCCTGGAATATTTCCCTGTAAGGCTTGGCGCTGTACCGATTCAACAGGTAGCCTTAAGAGGCTTCTTCGAGGGTTAAAACATCTGGTAATATTACTCGGTTCATAACTTAAGTAGTGGCGTATATTATCTAGGTTAATCGTAACAAAGTCAACCAATTTTCCACCTCAACGCTGTTTCACCCACTCTTCAAACAGGCGAGAACCTAATATATAAAATTCATCATCAAACAAGCGAATAACACCAGTACCAGCTATCACTTCTAAAGCATCTGACACCTTCTTATGAGTGAAGCTTGTATAATTTACTAAATCTTCGACAGTGGCTTTGCGGTTATGAATTAGGGCTGAATAAACTTGGCGTTCATCTTCGCCAAAACCACCAGAGACGTTTTGTTGTTCGGCGTTCCACCAAGCGGAAAAGTCTTTGTCGTGATGCTGTAGCAATTTTTCGATGAGGTTATCGCCTAATTCTTGCTGATTGGAGTCAAAAATCATGTTAAGTGATTGTTGGATTAGGTAGGGATGACATCCTGACCATTCGATGAGCGAGGTAATTGTATCGTCATTTAAAGAGATGTTTTCTTGTTCGGCGCGATCGCATATCAGTTTTTTGGTATCTTCTTCACTTAACGCGGCTAACCATTTAATTTGGGCGATCTTAGGACTTACGCACTGTACAAACGAATATCTTGTGCATTAACGAAAATTCGTCGTTTCAGGCTTTAAACAATGATCTGAGGGATAATAGCGTAGGCGTAGCCCGCCGCAGGCATCGCCAAAAAAGTGCCGAAAAATCAAGTTTAAAGGCTTGAAATCTATACCCCATATTTGGGCCTCCTTGTCAATGCGTAAGTCCTAGATCTTTAACAAACGCGAACCCACTTTTTTCTTGTTCAAAGTTCAATTACTACGCATTACTTACACCCTACATTTCGTACTTCAATTCGAAACATAACTAAGTTACAAAATAGATAAAAGTAAGAAAGTCAGGATAATTAAGAAAAGAATAACGAACTAATTTTCTTTTTAATAAAAATAATTAAATATTTTATATTTAACTGATAAAATAGGTTGTATAGGCACTATAAATTTGAGGAACAATAACTATTCCTTCGGATGGTGATGAATTGTTATCCAAATATCCAGACGTTGTTTAGATTAAGAAAGTAAATAATATTTCCGGCAAGACGAAGGCAGATTATTTAAAATAAATTTTCGCTCCTCCGTTAAATTAACAATTTGATGAACACCATTTAAAGTTAAAATATGAATTCCTTGAAAGCATTGAAATACTCATCTTAATGTAGGGGTGATTGTTAACTTTCCTAGTTGATTTTTGATTCCAGTATTGGCTCTTTTTAAGCTATTTCGGTTCTTGCGTACTTAGCGTGCTAAATATGTTGAAAAATAAGCTTGAAATCCTTGCTGGGATAAGATGACAGCCATTATTTACTGCCTTTTAGGTCTGATGATTAAAATTTTGGCTATAAGCGCCTGTAAGCCTTGATTTTAAAACAAAGTTATCGACTGTAATTAAAAATTTAGCACGTTAAGTACGCAAGAACCGTAAGTTCACACAACAAAACGATGTATGTTTTTTCTGAAAAGCTTGCAACTAAGTATTTATAAGCTGTTTATGGCTTTATTTTCATAGAGCAACTGCCCTCAGACTTACTTAAGCGTTTTGAGTATTTTTACTTGTTCTTATTACAGAGTTCTTGTATAGTACTTTGTACTACATTGTGAAGTGCGGAATGTGGGTTATACCTATTTTCGTAACTGGCGTAAAGATGGAACTTGGGTGAGGATTCATGACCGTTTGCGTGGAAGGGGTCAGCCAACAGCTGACCCCTTCCCCTCGCTTGTTTTTTGTAGTAAATTCAAAGATGGTTCGATTTTTAAGTGTTTGAAGTAGTTACTTTGCCCCTGGTAACACCAACCCTATATTTACGCTTAGTAGTATGATATATGTACAATAGCATTTGAAAAAATTATATATGCCATTTCCCACCGATAATAAGCAACTAGTGCTTACACTGGTAGGTAATCTAAAGCAGCTACGAAATTTTTCAGAAAAAATACATCTTGAAAATCTTCTCGGATCCATTGATCGCGCCATCGAGCGGCTTGAAACAGATTCATTTTCTATAGCTGTTGTAGGAGAATTTAAACGAGGCAAAAGTACATTTATCAATGCTATTTTAGGTGAGGAAATTCTGCCTGCAGATGTTTTACCTACAACCGCAACTCTCAATCGCTTGAATTATGGAGCAGAACCATTTGTTAAGATTATTTTTAAAGATGATGAAGAACGTGATATAGCTATTCACAAGCTAGTCAGCTTTGTGACTAAACTCACTCCAGAGTCTGAAGCTGTTGCAGCAACTGTGAAAGAAGCAGTTATTTATTATCCAATTTATTATTGTCGCGATAGCGTCTCAATTATTGATACACCTGGATTAAGTGACGATGAAAGCATGACAGCAGTTACGCTTTCTGTTTTGGATAGTGTCGAGGTTGCAATCATGGTGACATCAGCTTTAGCGCCTTTTGCTGAATCTGAAGGAGATTTTCTTGCGCAAAAGCTACTCGCGACTAACTTGAGCCAAGTTGTATTTGTAGTTACCGGAATTGATCATCTTCATCAACCTCAAGAGGTAGATAAGATATTAAGATTAGTTAGACGCCGTATAAAAGATTCCGTTGAAAATTGGGCTAAACAAGAGTTTGAAACCAATTCTTTAGCATACAAACGCTACTTAAACAAAATACATAATATCAAAGTTTTCCCTCTTTCGGCATATCAGGCATTGTCTGCAAAAAAGACAAATGACAACGCTCTTTTAGCTCAAAGCCGTTTTCAAAATTTTGAACTCGAACTCCGTAATATCATATCTAATGAAAGAGGAAAAATAGTTGTACAAACTGTTATAAATCAAGTTATCCATTTTAGTGAAGAAGTGATTAAACATTTGGACGCTAAAAAATTACTTCTTTCATCTGGTTATGAAAATGCGAAGGATAAGTTTACCAGAATAAGTGAATTGGTTGATAAATTTAGATATATTAAATCAAAGAAGATATTACAAATCAGTTTAAATCAAGATAATATAAAAGTCCAGACAAAACTATTAGTTTCTCTATTAGAAGCTCGATTAAAGCAAGCAGTGGAACAAACGGTTGAAATAGCCGACATAACTTTTTCTAAAGATATAGATATTTTATTACAACAACTTGCTAATCAAGTTAGCAATGCAGTAGAAAATGCTAGCCAAAGTATAGCAAGTGAAATTGAGCTTGCGATTGAGCGAGAACTATTAACAGGATTGCAGCAAGTTAGCTCTTTCCTAGAAATAGCATCTGAGGTTATGGGTACTGTTGAAACACATATAAATCAGTTAGACGACAATATTACTCAAAGTAATTCAAGCTTAGTCAGTAACTCTCTAAATCAAGCTTTGCGCGAATTTAATCAAAAGCAAATACGCAAATTACCCAATTTATTTTCTAGCAATTCAGAAGCCTTTTTGTTGAAATATGAGAAAAATGGTTTGTACACTATTGTTGGTGGTGTTGCTGGTTCACTTTTTGGTCCTATAGGAATAGCTGTAGGTGCAGCAGTTGGTGCAGGAGTTGGTAATTCTCAAAAAATCAAGAATTTAAAGAGTTATTTCAAATCTAATGCGATCGCAGAAATTGAAAAACGGTTGCGATCGCACAACAGCAATCAAATAGTCGATGATTACGTTTACGCAGTTAGTAAAAGCTTAGACAAACTCAAAAACCATATCGACGAAGAAATAAGTTCTTGGATTGAAAATACTCAAAATACACTTGCTAAAGTACAAGGAAAACAACAAGCTTTGGTTGAAAGTGAATACGACACAATTAAGACAATGTATGCTACAACTAGGGATGTTCTCAACCGTGCTTGGATTTTATACGAGCAGCTTTATCAGAATCTAGAAATAGATAAGGAAAATGGTTTTAAAAACAGAGCCTGTCTTAATTGCAGCCACCAGAATCCGCTGGACTGTAAATTCTGTACTCAATGCGGTACTAGATTACCAATCTAAGAGATATCAGTAAGGGAGATCCAATAAATAAAATGCGCCCGCCGTGTCCCAGCCCTTTGGGCTGGGACACCTACACCGACCAGGTATCGGTTAACTGATAAATTAGACGGCTCGGCATTTTATTTTGTGGAAGAGCCTAAATTTGGTATAAAAAAATTCTAAAAACTTAATATTCATAATATTTTTGATTAGAGGGTACACTCATAAAGCTCATTTTTCGGTTAGCGCGTCCAGCCAGCGATATATCCAGATACTTGCTGCTTTGGTAATTCAAGCTTTTTTCACCATAAACAGCAAAAATTATGTTTCAACTTATCCGGAATCGCTGCTTTGTAAGATGGATCTCTGATTGTAGAGAGAGAAGGTGAGTAACAGCCACAAGTTTACGAATAAAACATTAAATTGATTTTAAATTTTGGTATTGACTGAAATCGTGGACTTATTACGAGTGTATCTACAAGTAATAAAATCCTTGCTTGAGAAACAAGTTATACAGGTAGATAAGCACATATATTACCATCGATTTCAATCTATATCGGCTTCATGCAGTATAAAAAGTTGGTTTGAGAAGGCAGAAGTACGAAAGCAGAAGGCAGAAGGAACCCACGCTTAAAAACGTGGGATTCAAATAAGGACGCCCTGTTCCTCGCGCTGCGCGTCTCGTAACAGCTAACCGTTTTCTGTTAGGGTTAAATCCGTGGGCTTGGACCCGTTATGGGCAAGACAGGGCAACAGACAGAAGGCATTGCATTCTCGTATAAACCGTCACATCAACCTTCTGACTTGTAAGAGGGAGCACAGACCAGGGAGTAGGGTATATTCCTCTTACATGCCTGGCGGTGAAATTTTTTTCATTGGGACTGCCTTCTGCCTTTAATTGTTAACAACATGCATAGCAGTCCAATTTCAGGCACGCTGTTGTTGTTGTTCTTATTAAGAATTTAATAAGAGATAACCTTGCCCGAAGGGCTGTCAACAGAGTTACCTAAATAATCTGTTTAACCAGCTAAGCCTAGTATTTAAGTAAAACTTTCTGTAAATAAACCGCACTTCAAGGAGTGAAAATGGCAGTTGAAGAGAACCAAAACGCACCACTTCCACTTGTATCGCTTACAGACTACAACAAGTTATCTACTAACTTAGTACTTGACTTAAAAAGACTCCGCTATTTTTCAGAAAAATTAAATATTCAACAATCAGTCGCATCAATTGATGATGTTTTAGAAAAAATTGAAAACAAAATCTTTTGGGTTGCAGTTGTTGGAGAGTTTAAGCGTGGTAAGAGTACATTTATTAATGCTCTACTAGGAAAAGAAATTTTACCATCAGATATTGAACCATGTTCTGCTACTCTCAATCGCGTTACTTACGGTATAACTCCTTGTGTAGAAGTGGAATTCAAAGATGGTAATAAACAGACAGTAGAGATTGAGAAACTGGCCGAATATGTAACAAAGTTAACACCAGAAGCTGAAGCAACCGCAGCGAATGTTAAAGAAGCTGTTGTTCATTATCCAGTTAGTTATTGTCGGAACAAAGTAGATATTATTGATACTCCGGGATTGAACGATGATCCCAGCATGACCGAAGTAACACTTTCAGTTTTACCAAAGGTGGATGCTGCCATTCTGGTGATTATGGCGCAATCGCCTGTTTCAGAAGTAGAACGAGAGTTTTTGGAAAATAAACTATTAACAAATGATCTAGGTCGTGTTATTTTTGTAGTCACCGGAATTGACCGTTGTAATCGTCCTGAAGATGCTGATAAGGTAATATCTAGCGTCAGAAAACGAATCAAAGAATATGTTTTAGGGAGAGCAGCTGAGCAGTGGGGGGAGCACTCCGCAGAATATGAGGTTTACTTGAAAAAAATAGGTGAACCAAAAGTCTTTGGTCTTTCTGCTTACCAAGCATTAGAAGCAAAGAATAGCAATGATAATGGATTACTGGCTAAGAGTCGTTTCACAGAATTTGAGCAAGCTTTAGAGCAATTTTTAGTCATAGAAAGAGGAGCAATTGAGTTACAAGTACCTCTCAATCGTGTTATCGCTTCTGCTGGAGAAATTTTAGCAACCATTAACATTCAAGAGAATGCTCTGAAAATGAAGTTAGAGGATTTTCAGAAAACCTATGAAGTTTCTATTCAAGAAATAGCAGAATTGCGTCAAAGAAAAAAAGAAGAAATGCAGCTTATTGACCGAGCAGCTGAAAATGTAAGATACAATGTTCGACCTCTACTTAATAAATTAGAAGATGAGTTAAAGCAGGCAGCAATACAAGTTATTGATTCAACCACTATCACCCCTAAAGAAGTAAATAATAAAAAAGCTCTTGCTGAAAAACTTGGTCGTAAAGTTTCTAACAGTTTGCAAAACGTAGGACAAAAATTAGCAGATAAAATTCAAACAGAGGTTCAAAAAGGGCTAGCGGAAGAGATAGACCGGTTAAAAGATTTTGCTGACTCTGTTGTTACTGTTTTAAATCACATCCAAATGCAATTTGTTGACGTCGAAGCTGATGCTATACGCAAAAGAAAGACAGGCGGAGAAGCAATAGCTGCAGCTTTAGCTGTATTTACCGGTTTCGGCGGTATTTGGTCAGGTTTTAGAACAGCCGGTATCAAAGGTGCAGCAGTTGGCGCGGCTGGTAGTGTTGGAACTGCAATCGGTGCTGGTGTATTAGCAGGTTTAATTGGATTTCCCGTCACCTGGCCTGCTATTATTGCTATTAGTGTGGTATCTGTTTTTACAGGTGGATGGCTTACTAAATTAGTGTTTGGTGGTGAGCAAGTAGAGGCGTTTAAGGACAATTATAAAGCAGCTATTCTCGCAGAAGTTGAAAAACAACTCAAATCAAATCCAATTAACCAAAAAGTTGAGGATCATATTTCTGGGAGTTTCGATCATCTCAAACGAACCCTTTCTCAAGAAGTAGAAGCCCTGCTAGATAACACTCAAAATACTCTCACTGAATTAAACCATAAACGGCAACGACAAGAAGCTCTTACTGAAGCTGAGCGCAAAGAACTGGATGAGATGCGTGCAGAGACAGAAAAAATTCTGGGTAGTGCTCAGAGACGGTCTCAAGAGCTAGTCGAAATTATCAGTGTTTAAAAATTGACGTTACTGTAACTGTGAGGTTTAAAACTTTATCCTGCTTCACAGTTATTACTCATAAATTTCATAGTTTAGGTAAGAACTATGCCAAATACCTCAGCCAATAATCCGACAGCATCAATTGACTTGAATTTTCGTCATTACTTAGAAGTGCGCGATCGCCAATTATCTACTCACCTAGTTGGCGGAATCCCCGACTACAGCTTTTCCTTAGACCAAAAACTACGTCAAAAACTCACAGCGATGGCACCAGTCAGAGCTATGGCTCAGGCTTTAGTTAGTTGGTCTGTACCTATTGTACATCAATTGCACTTAATGGAAAGTATCGCGGTAGGTCCACAGCAGTATCCGAATATCTATGCACTTGGTGAAGATTGCTCCCGTAGGTTAGGTATTGGTGTTCCGCAGATTTTTATTCAAAGTAGCGCTGAATCTGATGCTTATACCTTTGCTACTGACGATATCACACCAGTTATCGTTCTTTCTAGCCACATTGCTGAATCTTTTACAGTAGAAGAACTACAATTCGTCATTGGCCATGAATGTGGACATATTCATAACTTGCACGGCGTCTACAACACTATCTGCGAAATTATGACCAATCAACTAGCAGAAGGGATTTTGGAGGCAGTTCCTAAGCAAGGAGCATTAAATTTGTTCATCAAAAGCGGACTCACAATATTTTTTAAGCGCTGGAGTCGTTATGCAGAAATTACTTGCGATCGCGCCGGGTTAATTTGTTGCGGAGATGTTAACACAGCAGAAACAACTTTTGTTAAACTTATTATGGGTAGCGGAAAGTTATTAGAAAAAATTAATATTGATGCATACCGCGAACAGATCAGCAAAAACCCATCTGCTCCTATCCAGTTACTAGAACTATTTAATACTCATCCACTCATTCCTAAACGAATAAATGCACTTCGCTTGTTCGCCGAGTGCGACATTTTCCATTCTTGGCGACCAGAAGCACAAACATCAAATGTGCGCACTAAACAAGAAACCGATAATTTATGCGAGCAAGTGGTTCGTGTAATACCCAAAGGATATTAACTCGTTATGGAATCTGCAGCTAAATCTTTCAGTTACGATTTTACCTATTTGCGACAAGAATTTCTACAAATCGTCGCTGATTTTCGAGAAGCATTTTGCTTAGAAAAATTTCAAACCGATCTAGGTAAACAGATTATTAAACAGATACAACTTCAAGTCGAAGATATCCGGAAGCGCTTACATGCAGACTTTGTACTTGTAGTAATTGGTGATTTCAAGCGAGGAAAATCCACACTCATCAATGCTTTATTAGGTGAAACTATTGTCACTACAGATGTGCTGCCAGAAACAGTCACAATTAATCATATACAATATGGTCCAGAACTAAAAATTAATCTTTACTTGACCAACGGTGAAAAAATTGAATTAGATAAGGAAGAACTAAAAGCAGAAAAACTTGAGCAAATTCTAGCTGAGCTACCTCAGCCTGTTAGTCATTTAAAAATTGAAACTCCGAATGAGTGGCTAAAAGGATTGCGTCTTGTGGATACTCCTGGAACGGGCGATATTCTCAAACGCTTTGATCGCCAAGTTCATACTTATCTTTTACAAGCAGATGCAGTTATATTTGTATCATCGGCATTAGCACCATTTGCAGAATCAGAACAAGCATTTCTACAAATGTCTGTCATCCCTCAAGATTTCCAGAAAATATTTCTTGTTCTAAATCGGATGGACGACCTTCGTACAGAGGAAGATATACATAGAATATTTAATAGCAATTATAGAAAAATTAGCCATTTGTTTCCTGCTCCTCAGCTTTTTGCAATTAGTGCTTTGGACGAAGTTTTCCGAATCCAATCCTTACCCAGACCCAATCCTACTTGTGCATCAAGTTTAGAAAGAGCCTTCGGTGAATTTCGTCAATCCTTAGATCAAGCTATTAATCTACAACGTCATTTAATTCAACTTAATCGGGCTAGCGATCGCACAGAGCAGATGTTACAAGAGGTTGAAACAAATTTGCTGTGCTTACGTGATACTCTAGAAGTAGACCAAGGATATTTAAGTTATGTTATAACTCAGTACACAGATCCAAATTCGGAATTATTTGATAGAATCGCACAACATATCCAAGCTATGAAAGATGAAATTAATCAACTTAGCGAGCAAACTTGTCGATGGATGAATGAGTTCCTACTTCGCTTGGACTATGAAGCGATCGCCACCATTTCTAATTTCAAAATTCAAGATATTAAAAAGCATTTTCAATTCTTTTTACACAACTCTCTTAGAAATGCTATAGATAAATGTCTCGCTGTTCATCAACCAGCTATTTCTGCAAGCTATCAAAAAGCTCAGACAGCAATTTTCGCAGAATTTAAAGACTTAACTAATGCTACCAGTGCTTTAAATAAACAAGCTACAGAAACAGTAACTAATCAGGATTATTCTGGAACAGACTGGAATACTTTCGAGATTCTATATGAATGTGATACATCAACGTTTATTACTGATCTATTTATTCGGCAAATCCAAGACTTAAGAATATCAGAGAACAACATTAATTATCAGCGGAGACTACAAGCAGCCCTACCTGATTTTAAAGTAGCTATTGTTAAAGAAATACCCACATTATATAATAATATAGCAACAAAAATTGAGCAACAAGTTGAAAATACTTATCGTCAAACTATAGAGACTTCTCTTTCGGCGATGCAGCAAGCACAAGAAGTATCCCTCCACAAGGCACAGACAGTCAGAGTAACTAATGAAACATTACAGGATGCATTATCAATTGTATATAATGCTCGTCAGCAAATCAAAGCTTTAAAACAAAAACTTTGTTCTGAAGATATGGTAGAAAGTGTATCTCTGTCTTGAGCGAATTTGTAAAAGATAACTATAATCTCTGCCAGATTTTAATCGTGCTGTCATCACTAGCACTAGCAATTCTTCCGCCGTTTGGACTAAACGCTATGCAATTAACGCCGTTGCTGTGCCCATACAGGGTATGAATTAGCTGCCCATTTTCTACGCTCCATAGCTTAATTGTATTGTCATAACTACCACTAGCAAGTATTTGATTATCCCAGCTAAAACTTACCGAGTGTACTGGATTAGTATGCCCTGTAAGGGTGGAAAGAAGTTGGCCCGTTTCTAAATTCCACAGTTTGACTGTGCAATCTTCACTACCACTAGCTAAAATTCTACCATTGGGGCTGATAGCGAGCGCCCAAATCCAACTCGAATGACCGATAAAAGTTGCAAGCAATTTTTCATTGTTTAAGCAGCATAACTTAATACTATGGTCTGAGCAGTCACTAGCGATCTGTTGACCATCAGGAGTGAGAGCTATAGAATAAACTCCCCATCGGTGTTGAGATAGCTCACCTGTTTGTTTACCTGTTGCTAGATTCCAAAACTTGATTGTATGATCTCGACTACCACTAATTAGAGTTTGACCATCTGGAGTTATTGCGAGAGAACATATTGAGTTTAAGTGCGGACAAGAAAGCCAATTACCAAGGGTGCGGACTTGTTTTCCCGTGTTTAAGTTCCAAATTTTGACGATTCTATCATCGCCCCCACTGGCAAGAGTTTGACCATCAGGACTGATAGTAACACAATTCACTGTCCCTGAATGTCCTTCAAGAGTGTGAATCACTCTTCCTGTTAGCAAACTCCAAATTTTGATGCTTCTATCAGCACTACCACTAACAAGAGTTTGACCGTCAAGACTGATGGTAATAGCATTGACTGTATCTGAATGAGTAGTTAATGTGTTAATACATACCCAGTTATCAGCTACATTAAATTTCTCAGTTTCTTGATAGTCTCTAAATAGGGGCGGTAGATGAGATGTGCCTGTCAGGTTTAATTTTCCTTCCTCCTGTTCAAATTTAGATTTTTCGTGTTCAATTTCGCGTTCTAATAATCGAATTTCGGCTTCGATATCATCTAATTTAGAACTAAGCTTTTTAAGCTCATCATCCTCTCGGATCATCTGCTTTTCGTACTGGAACTTGCGTAATACATCAGTTTCAATCACTAAAGCTTCTTGTATTTTTACTACTCTCTCACTTTGAATATTATAAACGCGTTCAGACGACTCTCTTTGTTTTTTCAATCGATCCAGTTTTTCTTTCGATGACATAGTGATTATTTCAGAGGAACCGTTTTTACAGCCTATTGCAGGTTTATGAGGTACAGTAACAACAGTGGGTAAACCAGTTTTTTAAATGGATGGGGTTAACCAAATCAAGCGCAGTTCTAATTAGAACATCGACCTTGAATGCAGTGGTTGGAGAAAATTGTCGTAAGAAAGCTTTTAATTGTGACCACCAAAGTTCGATCTTGTTTAAAGTCGGGAGAATAGGGGGACTGATAGAGAACACTTGCGCCTACAGATTGAATTAGAGGTTCGATTTCTTTGACTTTATGCGCTGGAAGATTATCCATAACTACTACAGCAGCCTCCCAAAGTTGAGGGAGTAAACACTTTTCTACAAAGACTTTAAATGCATTTGCATCCATTGAACCATTCAAAGTCATAACAGCCAAAACTTGTTTCAAACTGATTGCTCCAATTGCTGTCACTGCTCTTCACCACGATAAAATGGCTTAAAATCATATACTCTACTTCCATAACGGCTTCTGGCATCGGTCCTTGTCAAACCCAGTAAGACCCCCATTTCGTCTATGAACACTAAGTTTTCTGGGTCTATTAATTTAATTTTCTGCCAAAACTCTGTTCTTAATTTTTGGACTCTTTCTGTCTGAGCTTGGCTGCTGCGTAGTGTCTTTTTTTTTAGTGTTAGTTTTTGTTTTTGCAATGCACGACACATCGTACTAGTGCTTACCCAATGATTATAAGTTACGCCCCAATATTCACAGTACTCTAATAATGTTGCGTCTGGATATTTTTCTACCATTGTAGTTAGTTCAGCAACAGATCCATCCAACTCTCCCTTCATTGTTCCACCTTGTTGTCCCGGTTTTACATGACCCTTTTGCTTGTTCATCAATAGTATTTTTTGTACAAAGCTTTTGGCTACACCAAACCTATCAGCAAGTTTTCTGACTGACGTGTCCCCTTGAGAGTATGCTTTTACTATTTTTTCTCGAAAGTCGATGGAATAAGCTCTCATTCTACCTTTTTATCTACTGATACCAGTGTACCTCATTTACCTGCAATAGGCTGTATATGACTCGTTTTACGTCTACTCTTAACTAGCACATTTTATAAACCTTATACAGCAAAGTTTTCAGCTTTCCCTGTAAAATGTGCTAGTTTCATTATTTACTGGTGGCTATTGCCGCCAGTCGGAGGCTTATATCTTGCACCTGTATGGAAAAACCACTAATACCAGAATGAGTGTGTAATAAATTAACATTCAGAGTGGAAAGCGATTGTACGTGTAAGGATTAATTTTTAATACAAATGAAACGTGATATTACGGAGAACGGGATCAGACAAGCGATGCAAAACCCACTGGTAGACGATCGGCAACTTGGGAGTTGGTGTGAATTTGCATTTATGAGCCGAAATATGAGAAAAAGGGCGTTGAAATATATCTAAATACAGCAAGAAAAATGGTTTCGATTCTTGCCCACGCCCAGAATTTAGTTTACACCCTGTTGTCGTTGATGCCCTCTGTTTACCAACGAGAAAATCTTGAAGCGATGTTGGGATTGTTTTTAGAAGCACAAGGATATCCCCTGCCTCAGCACACTAAAAGTAAGTCACCTAGTGCCTTAAGACGCTGTGTGCATCAAGATGTATCTCAACCGAATACAAAAAGTATTGGAAGCAGCCAATATTAAACTGGCATCAGTTGCCACAGATATTATGGGAGTATCAGGACGTGCAATGCTCAAGGCAATCATTGCAGGCGATAAAAACCCAGAGGAAATGGCTGAGTTAGCAGTTGGGCAAATGCGCTCAAAACAAGAGCGGTTAAAACAAGCTTTAGTTGGTCGCACCCAACCTCACCAGCGTTTTATCTTAGCGCAATTGCTCTCTCAAGTTGAAAGTGTCGAGCAAGTCATTAAACAATTTGATTCCCGAATTGAGGAATATTGCCACCCTTTCAACCAAGCAGTTGAACTGCTTGACACCATACCTGGTGTTGCACATCAAGCGGCTCTTGTGATTGTATGCGAAGTCGGTATCGATATGAGCCGGTTTAAAACCCCTGCTCACTTAGCTGCCTGGGCTGGACTTGCTCCTGGGAATGCGCGAGAGTGCTTGTAAAAGATTATCATCTGGTACGCGTAAAGGTAACCGCAGTTTACGAACTACCCTTGTACAAGCTGAACATTTGGCGGCTTGGGCTGGACTCCAAGCCCTAACAGTGTCTACTGCTGGTAATATTTCTACAGAATCGGTAAAAGCCTATATTGCTCAACAGCGAGATTGATAGTCTCAGTCAGGCGTAAACGCCTTCTGGCAGCTTTCATCCCTTGCCTAAAGTACGGATGCGTCACTATGACGTGCCACATCCTCAAGGGTTTTTAGCAAGCGCCTTCCTTATTCTATTGAGAATTTCATCCTACGATTTTCCGTAACTCGATCATACTTTTTATAAGGCAATTCGAATATGTAGCTTTAAAGCACTCCCCAATATCCCAGCTTCACACCACGGGTGCGCTGCTACTCTCTCGCGGAAATAAGAGTACGTAGTATAGAGGCTTCTTGGCGTTTCGTTCCAAAAACGCTCAAAAATCGTTACAATAGAGATAGTATTGTTAAGGCTTATTTACAGAATTAACCAATTCTTCTAAATTCTGTTAAATCGGTTCACTACTGGACATAAATCTCAAGATCCCCTATTTAATTTAGCTAAACGGTCTTATGACGCTCCCAATCCGTAACGTCGCCATCATCGCCCACGTTGACCATGGCAAAACAACCCTCGTTGATGCGTTGCTCAAACAATCTGGTATTTTCCGCGAAGGGGAAGACGTTCCGGATTGTGTGATGGACTCCAACGCTCTTGAACGAGAGCGAGGGATTACTATTCTTTCTAAAAACACAGCAGTTCGTTACAAAGAAACACTGATTAATATTGTTGACACTCCAGGACACGCTGACTTCGGTGGCGAAGTTGAACGTGTACTCGGCATGGTAGATGGTTGTATCTTAATTGTAGATGCAAACGAAGGCCCTATGCCCCAGACACGTTTCGTACTGAAAAAAGCTCTGGAGAAAGGACTGCGCCCAATTGTAGTTGTTAACAAAATTGACCGTCCTCAAGCAGATCCTTATGGTTCAATTGACAAAGTATTGGATCTGTTCTTAGAACTAGGAGCAGATGAAGCTCAATGTGATTTCCCCTATCTATTCGCTTCTGGTATTTCAGGTTACGCCAAACAAGACTTAGACGATGAACCCAAAGACTTGCAACCTCTATTTGAAGCAATTCTACGCCATGTACCAGCACCAGTAGGGGATCCCAACAAGCCTTTACAACTACAAGTAACAACCCTAGATTATTCTGAATATCTAGGAAGGATCGTTATTGGTAGAATTCACAATGGTGTTATCCGTGCAGGACAACCAGCAGCATTGGTAAAAGATACAGGCGAAGTCGTCAAGGCTAAAATCACCAAACTTTTGGGGTTTGAAGGACTCAAACGCATTGAGATGACGGAAGCATCTGCTGGTAATATTGTTGCTGTGGCAGGTTTTGCTGATGCTAACATTGGCGAAACAATCACTTGCCCCAATGAACCACAGGCTTTGCCACTGATTAAAGTGGATGAACCCACTTTACAGATGACCTTCTCTGTAAATGATTCTCCCTTTGCTGGTCAAGAAGGTAAATTGGTGACTTCTAGACAAGTGCGCGATCGCCTAATGCGAGAATTAGAAACCAACGTTGCTCTACGGGTAGAAGAAACCGACTCACCAGATAAATTCCTAGTTTCTGGTCGTGGTGAACTACACTTGGGTATCTTAATTGAAACAATGCGTCGTGAAGGCTATGAGTTCCAAGTATCACAGCCACAAGTTATTTATCGTGAAGTCAGTGGACAACCTTGCGAACCTTTCGAACTCTTAGTACTAGACGTTCCTGAAGATGCAGTCGGTAGCTGTATAGAGCGCCTAGGACAACGTAAAGGTGAAATGCAAGATATGCAAGTCACCGGGAATGGACGCACTATCATAGAGTTTGTCATTCCGGCTCGTGGATTGATCGGTTTTCGCGGTGAATTTATGCGGATGACAAGGGGTGAGGGTATCATGAACCACAGCTTCCTCGATTACCGTCAAATCACTGGGGACATTGAAGCTCGCAACAAAGGTGTTTTAATATCCTTTGAAGAGGGTGTTTCAACTTTCTATGCAATGAAAAATGCCGAAGATAGAGGTATATTTTTTATTACTCCAGGCACCAAAGTTTACAGAGGCATGATTGTAGGAGAACACAATCGTCCTCAAGACTTGGAACTTAACGTCTGTAAGACCAAACAACTCACAAACCATCGCGCAGCAGGTGGTGATGAACTAGTACAGTTACAAGCTCCGATGGAAATGAGCTTAGAGCGTGCTTTAGAGTATATTGGACCAGATGAATTGGTAGAAGTAACTCCTAAGTCAATTCGTTTGCGCAAAGTATCCAAGAAACTGGTAAAACGTTAAGCTACAAAATGCCCTCACCCCACCTTAACGCTTACCCCTCTCCCAAGCTTGGGAGAGGGGCAAGGGGTGAGGGGATACAACTGAAACCCGGGATATCACCCCACTCGCTGAGGAATTTCTGCATTCAACCAATCCAAAAAGCCTTGGTTAACTGATGTAGGAGACAATTCAGCAATAAAATTAGTATAGGTAATATGCTGGCGAATCTCCTGCTCAATATCAGCTTGATACCCAGCAAGAGTTTTCACAATCAGCACCACCTCTGGCTCCTCTACAATTTCCCCTTTCCAACTGTAAGCACAGGTAATAGGAAACCAGTTAACGCAAAGTGCTAACTTTTTCTCTAGAAGAGAACGACCAATCTGACGAGCTTCTTCTGATGAATTCAGAGTTACATAGTAGAGTTTCATAGCGCAGAGTTCCCATCAACAACAGCTATCAACTCTCAGTTTAGGAATATTTCTGGACAACCAGCTTAATTGCCAAATTCTTACTACTAACTTATACAACATGTGCAGGTTTTACCCACTCTGTGGTAGATTCCAGTTCCTTCAACGCCGCTTCTGCTGCTGCTAAATCATAAGGGAATGGACGCGCACGAGGAACATAGTCACGCTCTTGAACTGGTCTGTGACGTAGCACTGCGTTTACCACAACACACTGTTGTGAACTTAGATTAATTGCTCCGTGTAAAACTCCTGGTGGGATTGTCACCACTACAGGATGATCTTCACTTAAAGGAATGTACTGGTATTGTCTATTAATTAAAGTTACAAGCACAAACCGCCCTCTAACTACCAATAATTGATCGGTTTGCGATTTGTGAACGAATAAATCATCTAATGCATTGGGCGGAATTTGTACCAGCATTGTTTCGTGACTGGCTTGGGGAGTAAAAAACTCAGCCATTCCCCCTTTAATTGATTCTAACTGGCGGACTTGAATTACCCTAGCTTCGCCCATAGTAGTAAGCCTAAAATACTCTGATTAAAGATTTACTTTCAATCTTAAATGTTCACACGTAAACAAATGTATCTTGTGCAACAAAAAGAACCAAAATGTGGTAAAGATTCTCTGGAGATAAAAGTCACTTTAACTGCCAGCAATAATCCCCTAGCTAGAAGCTAAGGGATCATTGGTAAAACTCAAATTTTTCTACTGTTAGAATCTATTTATAAAGTAAATCTTCAGTCCTATTATCACTAAAAACCTTTAATTTACGTAGGTTGGGTAGAGGAACGAAACCCAACATTTTAGGATTTTGTTGGGTTTCACTCCGTACCCCTACGGGGAAGCAAGCTACAACCCAACCTACAGGGTTTTAATGTTTACTTTATAAATTATCTCTTATGCCCAAGTAGCTTAATTACAATTACTGAGGAAGGGCAGAGCGTGTATTTAACGATAGCATTAGACGGGAAACACCGGTGAATAGAATGCTAGCACCAACTAGAGTGCCAAGTAGCCAAGGTGCATCGAAAGGCCACTGGAACCAAATAATCCCGCCAAGTAATAGAGTGATGATACCGTCACCGAGTACCCACGTCCAGTTTTGTTGTGAACGCAACTGGTAAGCCAAAATCAACTCGAACACTCCCTCTGTCAGCAAGAAACTAGCAAGCAATAAGGTTAGTGTCAAAACACCTGTCAGTGGGTAAACAAGCAACATTATAGCCGTTGCAATGTAAAGGATACCCAACACAACTTGCCAGACGAATCCACCAGACTGGCGAGTTTGATATGCATAAAACAACTTAGCAGCTCCGGCAGAACCAAGGATAACAGCAAACCAAGTCTCAGCGAAAATTGTGGAGATTGCAGGGGATGCGATCGCAATAATCCCCAAAACAATCAAGACAGCACTAATTACAATCGACCAGTTAGTATTCTTCTTAGCGTCAGTCAAAACATCATTTGTCATAGAATAATTCCCTACGCTTAATTAAACTCCACTTAATTCAGGCTAGGAAATTTTTCCACGACCATACATCACCCTAAGATAGAGAGACACAGAACTACCGAGACGGATTTTACCGTACAGTTTCAGCTACTGCCTTCTTATCCTGAGCTAGTCTATTAGCACAATTTTTTGAGAAAGTTGCTTTTTAGCACCTACCATGTAACAATATATAAAACAAGTACAGTAAGCCTCTCTATTTAAAGTATATTTTTTTCTAGGAGACTAATAGCAAAATTTCAAGTGCAGAGCGTTAGAAATAATATGTTTAATCCGTAAAATCTTGTTTTTTTATAACTTGAATTTCATTTTTGGGCAACTCTTGTTAAGGGGTTGTCCCTAAAACCTTATAATGTCGCATTTTACAACAAAAAAGTAATTCAATTTACATGAAAGTACTGCATGATAATATTCGATTTTTCCCCACGTTACTGATGCTTGTCACATTCAGTACGACTGGCTGTAGTGGTGCGGAGCAGCAAAAGAAGCAAATAAGTATTGATGGTGGAACGGTAGGTTATCCACTGCATCAAGCCGTTGCGGAAGAATATAAAAAAGTGCAACCGAATGCCCAAATTAGCGTCGCTTTTAGTGGTACTGGCGGTGGGATGAGTAAGTTTTGCTCTGGTCAAATCGACATTGCTGGTGCTTCACGGGCTATTAGAAAAGAAGAAATAGAAAGTTGTAAAAAGAAGGGAATTGACTTTGTAGAGTTACCTGTAGCGCTCGATGGAATTGCTGTCATTACTAACGCAAAGAATAAGTTTGTAACATGCTTGTCAATTGAAGAACTTAGCAAGATTTGGAGTCCAAAATCAAAAAATAAAGTAAAAAACTGGAATCAAGTCAATCCAAACTTTCCTAATCAGCAACTAACGCTTTATGCTCCTTCTTCCGATACGGGAACATTTGATTATTTTACACAAGCTGTTAATAAGAAAGCAAAAGCCAGTCGTACAGACTACACTTCCACTCAAAATCAAAACGTTCTTGTACAAGGAATTTCAGGTGATCAGAGTGCGCTAGGGTATGTAGGGATTTCTTATTATTTAGCAAAGAAAGCTCAACTACAACTAATTGCTGTACAAACCCCAAAAGGAAATTGTGAAGTACCAGATCCTCCATCGAAAGTCGCTACAAATACTTACACACCTTTGTCTCGTCCTCTATTTATATACGTCAGCAAGAAGTCTTTGGACGGCAAGCCGGTAGTCAGGGAGTTTGTTAATTTCTATTTAGACAACTCTAAAAAATGGGTAGAACAATCTGGCTATGTTGAACTAACTGACGAGGCTTATTCCAAGATAAAACAAAAATTTTCTTCAACTGAAACAGGTTCCAAGTTTAAAGATGCGAAACCTGGTCAGCCTATTACAAAATATATTTAAAAAATGACTGTTATAAGGCTATGGAAAACCTAGATCAAACAGACGAGCTTAATCAAGAAAACAGGGTATCGCTTCATAAAAGTGCATCCGATGACATCCAAGAAAAAGCTGTTGAGGTCATTTTATTCTCCTGCGGATTAGTTTCGGTACTCACAACTGCGGGTATTATCGCGATTATCTTTCAAGTGACGTTGGAGTTTTTCCAAAAGGTTCCTATTACTGACTTCTTGTTTGATACCCAGTGGACACCTCTGTTTGCAGACAAACATTTTGGTATTTGGCCTTTGATTAATGGTACATTTCTGACGACGGCGATCGCGATGTTGGTTGCGATTCCTCTCGGGTTATCCTCCGCTATCTATCTAAGCGAGTATGCTCAACCTAAAATAGGAGCCATCTTACGTCCAGCCGTCGAATTGCTAGCAGGAATCCCCACAGTCGTTAACGGCTATTTTGCTCTGTTATTTTTAACGCCGTTGCTAAGAAATTTTTTACCACTAGAAATATTCAACGCCACGAGTGCTGGGATCATGATGGGAGTTATGATTATTCCCACCGTTGGTTCTATCAGCTTAGATGCTATTAGAGCCGTTCCTCGCTCTTTACGGGAAGGCGCTTACGGATTAGGACTAACTAAACTAGAAACTATAATCAAAGTTGTTCTTCCTGCTGCTCTTTCTGGAATCATCGCCTCAATTATTCTAGGCATTTCTAGAGCAGTTGGTGAAACAATGATTGTCCTAATTGCTGCTGGACAACAGCCAAAACTGACTCTGAACCCGATGGAGTCAATACAAACAATGACAGCTTACATGGCTCAAATCTCTGGTGGAGATAGCCCTCGTAATAGTCTCAACTACGACACCTTATACGCTGTAGGATCTGTTTTGTTCTTGATAACTTTGGCTTTAAACATTTTCAGTCATTGGTTTTCTAATCGCTTCAAAGAAAAATACGAGTAATAAACATGGCTACCTCAATTTCAGATAATTCTCAAGAATTTACCCCGAATGTAGAGCCAAGGGAAAGGCTAGGTAAAATATTTGAATATGTTTTTTTGCTTGGGTTACTCATCGGTTTATTTATCCTAGCTCTTCTCATTTTTGAGATTAGCAAAGATGGATTAGCTAGATTTTTAACTCCTGGTTTTTTGACCCAAACACCCTCCCGATTCCCAGATCAAGGAGGTATTCTTCCTGCTATTTTTGGTAGCGTCCTTTTAGGACTTATAGTGATTTTGGTTGCTGTACCAATTGGTGTAGGAGCAGCTTTATATCTGGAGGAATATTCACCTAAAACTTGGTGGACTGATATTATTGAGATTAATATTACCAATCTGGCTGGAGTCCCTTCAATTGTCTATGGATTGCTAGGTTTAAGTGTCTTTAATTATCTTTTAGGCTTTGGTCCTGTTTTAATTTCTGGGGCATTAACTTTGTCCTTGCTATCTTTACCTGTTATTATTGTGACATCTAGAGAAGCTATTCGAGCAGTTCCAGAGTCTCTGAGACATGCTTCCTACGGTTTAGGCGTAACGAAGTGGCAAACCGTTAGTAACCATGTCTTACCATATGCCATTCCAGGGATATTAACTGGGGTAATTATCTCCGTTTCTCGTGCGATTGGAGATGCAGCATGTCTGATTGTGGTTGGAGCCGTAAGTTTTCTAACGTTTAACCCTGGGTTGTTTCAAAGATTTATGGCATTACCAATCCAAATTTACTCCTACATCACCCGTCCCGAAGAGGGTTTTGCTAATGCAGCAGCAGCAACAATCATTGTTTTGCTGCTCGTGATTTTAGCATTGAATGCTATAGCAATCTATATTAGGCAACGTTATTCGGTACTTAATTAAAATAGCAGTTTTTTAGGTAGAAATATTTCAGATTAAGTTTGGCAAATTTCAGGAATCTCAACAGATAAGAAATCATGACATACAACAATGCTAAAGGGCAACTAGATAACACAGTCGAAAGGCAACACGAAAAATCAGTTTTTGATGTTGAAGGAGTTAAGGTTTTCTATAGCGGTTTCTTGGCGCTTCGGGATGTTTATATGAAAATTCCTGAGAAACAAATAATCGCTTTTATTGGTCCTTCTGGTTGTGGCAAAAGTACTCTATTACGTTGCTTTAACCGAATGAATGATTTGATCCCTGGAGCTACGGTTGAGGGAAGGCTCCACTATCGGAACAAAAACATTTATGACTCTCAGGTTAGCTCGGTAAAATTACGGCGTCAAGTGGGAATGGTTTTCCAAAGACCAAATCCTTTTCCCAAGTCAATTTATGAAAACATTGCCTTTGCACCACGGATGAATGGTTATAAGGGCAATATGGACGAATTGGTAGAGCAATCACTTAGACGAGCTGCCATCTGGGATGAAGTGAAGGACAAACTAAAATCTAAGGGAACAGCTTTGTCTGGAGGACAGCAGCAACGGCTTTGTATAGCGCGTGCGATCGCCATGAAACCAGATGTCTTGCTAATGGATGAACCCTGCTCTGCTCTTGATCCAATTTCAACTCGTCAAGTTGAGGAACTGTGCATAGAACTCAAAGAGCAATACACAATTATCATAGTCACCCACAACATGCAGCAAGCTTCTCGCACAGCAGACTGGACTGCTTTCTTCAACACACAAACAGATGAACATGGTAAACGCAGCGGACAACTAGTCGAGTTCACTACTACCGAGCAAATGTTCAGTTCTCCTAGCACTAAAGAAGCTGAGGAATATATCAGTGGACGCTTCGGTTAATTGTACAGTGGATAGGTCCTGTATTTTCGGCTAGTACAAGGGGCGCTGAAACGAAATTGACTTCTGCCTTGTTGTACTAGCTAAATACAGCCTGTAAATCTAAAATAAACCCAGGTAAAACATCTTCTCCTGATAAACTTGTAGGATTATCCACCACCTCTACTGGTTGATTAGCGCGATAGATTTCTACTCTTTTATTTTTTGTATCAATCAACCAACCTAAACGCAGTCCGTTATCGATGTATTCTCGCATTTTTTTGCGTAGGGGTTCTATATTATCGCTTTTAGAACGTAATTCAATGGCAAAATCAGGACAAAGCGGCGGAAAGGTGTCTTGTTCTTCTGGTGTGAGTGCACTCCATCTATCTTGAATCACCCAAGCTGCATCGGGAGAGCGTTCTGCACCGTTAGGAAGTTTAAAAGCTGTTGACGAGTTAAAAGCAACACCAAGTTTTGCTTGGCGGTTCCAAAACCAGAGTTGTCCTTCAATATCTATATTCCGCTTTCCAGTATTTCCTCCTGTAGGGGGCATAATAATTAATTGTCCTGTGGCTGTTAATTCTATCTGTACGTCTCTGTTTGCAGCTGCTAGGAGTGCAAATTGCTCTGATGTGACTTTTAAGTTTTCGGGGATATTGAGACGCGAACTATTCATACAACTATGAAATTCCCAATAGTATCTACATTCATGATAGGATTTCGCGCTAGGATAAGATGAGCAACAGAGGTTTTGTCATGAGTAAGAGGTCTCAACTACTCGAAGCAATTGCAAACCTGCCAGACGAGCTAGTTGATCAGGCATTGACGTATGTACAGATGTTGCAAAATCCGATTCAGAGTACAGTAGGAGTTTGCGGAGGACAGGCGCGGTTTGGGAACACGCGGATTCCAGTATCGACTTTAGTAGCATACCGTCAACAGGGTGCCCCAGACGACGAATTACTGGCAAACTATCCTGGGTTGACTGCGGCTGATCTCAGTTCTGCTTGGGATTATTATGAGCAAAATCGTGAAAAGATCGATCAAGCGATCGGTTCGTGAGAATCTAGCAGTCTTGGAACTAGAACAAGAGATTTCTTTAAGTGCATGAGCTAGCCGTCAGGTTGTAATGGACGTCCTATACCAAGTGGAACCAGAACAAGCCTAGAGCATTGCAGCAGTAATTGGAAATTTCGGTGGCAGAGCAATTTAAGGGGGTACTTAATCAAGTGGCAGACACAGAAAATAACCAGAGGGACAATCAGTCTAGCTCATATTTGAAGCTAATAGAAGCGCTTTTGAATTGTTCGAGTGGTGAAGAGCAAGAGATTTTGAATGCTAACTCAAACCTGATTGATGCTGAGTTGGTGGTGCAAATGGAACAGGTAGCTGCCAGTTTAGCAGAACAAGGCAATTGGGATAATGCTAATTTTTTAAAAAGTTTGGCAGTTCAGTTCGATGAACAACTAGAGTCTATAATAACAATAAGAAAACGAAATTTTTTATTGGATATATTGATAGAAATAAGCGAGAGCAACAATCACAAAACCCGTGAAAAGGAACTAGTATATCCACTACTGGTAGCAAATTTAGACAAATTAGATGAAAGCTTAGCAGATGTGTTGTGTCGGTTATGGACAGACGATCTATCAAAAAGGCAGGAGCAAAGACACGATTTGGCAGCGGGTATTCTAAATTTCAGCAACTTGATTCAGGAATTTCCACTGGGTGACAAAGCTGCAAACTTGGACATTTCTATTGCAGGTTACAAGATAATCGCCAACGTTTTTACCCGCGATGTTTCTGCAAAAGAATGGGCTACAGTGCAGAACAGTCTGGGCGTTGCTTACAGCGATCGCATTCACGGAGATCGACAACAAAACTTGGAAATCGCACTCAGCTACTTCCGCGCAGCATTGCAAGTCCGTAATCGTAAGTCGTTTCCAGCTGATTGGGTGATGACTCAAAACAATATGGGCGCAGCTTTTTACCAACGGTTAAAGGACAGTAGGGCAAACAACATAGAGCGAGCAATCGTCTGTTTGGAAGCAGCATTACAAGTCTGTGTAGAAGAAGGTCTTTCTGAACAATGGGCGATGGTTCAGGACAATTTGGGGACTGTCTACGGAGAACGAATCAAGGGAGATCGGGCAGAAAATTTAGAAAAGGCGCTCGCTGCTCATAAAGCTGCTTTGCAAGTTTATACTCCAGAGGAATTCCGCGACAACTGGGCTAGAACCCAATATCACTTAGGTGTTGCTTACACTGAGCAGATTCGCGGCGAACCTGAACAGAACCTAGATATGGCAATTGCAGCATACGAAACTGCATCGCAAGTCTTTACCCTAGTTAGAGAGCCAAAACCTCGCTTTTTCAACAGCAGATGTTACACCAAAACGTACTCATCTAAATCAATTACAGCAGGAGCTAGAGCAGCTCATAACCCAAGAGATTAAGCCTATTGACCCTACATTCAAACCGATCCAACAGGTGGAAGGCATCAGCTTTGAGGATATTCGGTTGATGCTGGATGAACGCACGGCTATCATTGAATGGTACATTACCGCAGAAAAATTCCAAACCTTTATCATCACTCATCAATCCCATAAGCCAATTGTGTGTTCATCTTCCCCTGATGACCTAAAGAATCTGGTAGCTAAATTTGATGAGTATATAGCTCATTATCGGCAAGAAGGGGGGTGGACTACTCAATTGCCTATTTACCTGCAAGATTTCGCCAAAATTTTGAATTTAGACCACATAATCTCCTTGATACCGAAAACCCATGATCAGGTAATTCTGATTCCCTATCGTGCCCTGCATTTAATTCCCATCCACGCCTTGCCCCTCACTGATAACCAGTGCCTCCTCGAAAGATTCCCAGGTGGTATTAAATATGCTCCTAGTTGTCAACTACTACAACAAGCACGAGCAAGACATAGACCTAACTTCGATAGCCTCTTTGCTATCCAAAACCCCACAGAAGACCTTGCTTACACTAACTTAGAAGTCCTAGCAATCCAGACGCATTTCCGCTTTAAGCAAATTCTGGTGAAAAAAGATGCTAACAAAGCTAATCTTGATCGCAATCAACTAGTCCAAAACTCACTTGGCACCGCTCATTGCGCTCACTTCTCCTGTCACGGTTACTTTAACTTTAACCAACCTCTGTTATCTGCCCTACTACTAGCAGATTGTAACATTCCTACACCGGACATACCAGACCCAACTTACCATCTGATCTTAAAAAACGGCGGAGCGATCGACCTAAAAAAATGCTTGACTTTGGCAGATATATTCTCCCTCGATCTTAGGCAATGCCGTTTGGTGAGTATATCTGCCTGTGAAACTGGGTTAACTGACTTCAATTCATTGGGTGACGAGTATATTGGTTTACCCAGTGGTTTTCTAGTCGCAGGTACTCCTAGTACTGTTAGTTCCCTTTGGACGGTGAACGATCTATCAACCGCCCTTTTAATGGGGAAGTTCTACGAAAATTTACAAGAGCGGGTCTCAGTAGCTGTTGCCCTTAACCAAGCTCAACTTTGGCTCCGAGATGTTTCTAGGGGGGAACTTTGGCAATGGATTCAAGAAAAGCAATTACCGCTAGACCCTACACAGAAAAACTACTTTAGAAGAGTTCCTGACAGCAAACCTTTTCAAAACCCCTTCTATTGGGCAGCGTTTTGTGCAATCGGTCAATGATAACGAAATATCTATAATAATACGAAGTTGCCAAAGATAGTATTATTTGATGGAAGATTAAAAAGTGCCGTTAACTATGCCGCGCCCACGAATAAAAATTGTGCCGCACTTGGAGTATGCAGAATTGACGCGTCGCTACTGTCGTTGTCGAAACGGAGCAAAACGCACCCGATGGCTAGTGATTTGCTTGCTTAGCCGACCAGGAAATCCGGTGAAAGTGGAACAAGTGGCGGAAATTACCGACTTGAGTGCTGCTTGGGTAAGGAGGATTGTTCGTCGTTACAATGAAAAAAGTCCTCTGGGGCTGGTTGACGGTCATGAGGGAGTATTAAAGGTTTTGCTAGCTAACCCACACCTGATTGATGTCGGCTTGCTAGAAATAATGGTAGAAGCAGCAGAAGTATATGTAAACAGGATGATAAGAACACCGCAGCTTGTTTGTACGGTCAATGATGATGGATGAACAACGCCAAGAAGCCTATCTTAATTTCATTAACGAACTGTTGATCTGTCCCAACGGCAAGGAAATAGAGATTTTACAAGCTAACCCAGAGTTGATTGATGAAGACTTGGTAGAGATAATAAAACAGGTGGTAAAGGTTCTGCATCACAGAGGTGACAACAATAATGCTGATTTCCTAGATTACTTGGCTCATCAGATATCTCAAGCATTGTTAGTGTCCGAAAATCCTGTGGAGGAGTCAACTAACCAACAGGACGTACTACAAACAGCTAACCTTGGAGAGTATTTTAGCTTTTTAGAAGAAATATTAAACTTAACAGCAAATAGTCAGAATAATCCAGAAATTGTCTACTCCCTTTTGAATGCGAATTTAAACTTGTTGAATGATAATTTAGTTGAGTTATTGTATAATTGGGGAATGGGTTTGTCGGAGATGTCTATAGATCAAGCCCAGCTCATCGCCGCAGATATCGTGAACTTCAGTATCCTGATTTCTGATTTCTCTCTGGGGAACCCAGCTATTAATGTGGAAATTGCGATTACAGGCTATAATGTTGCTGCCAATGTTTTTACACGCGATGCTTTTCCTCAACAATGGGCAACAATCCAAGATAATCTGGGCATTGGCTATGACAAACGCATCAGAGGGCAACGTGCAGAGAATATAGAACTAGCAATTGGGTACTACTTATCAGCTCTGGAAATACGCACTCGCGAAGCATTTCCTGAAAAATGGGCAGAAACAAAATCTAATCTGGGCATTGCTTACTTTTACCGTCTTTGTGAAGATAGGGCTGAGAATTTAGAACTAGCAATTCGCCATTTACTAGCTGCACAGGAGATACTTAACTGCAAAACAGCCTCCAAAACTTGGTCAGCAATTCAGCATAATCTAGGCACTGCTTACCTTTACCGTCTTCGCGCAGAGAGATCTGAAAATTTGGAAGAGGCAATTAAATATTATGAAGGTGCTTTGAAAGTACGTACTCGTGAAACTGTACCCGATCAATGGGCAGAAACCCAAAATAATTTAGGTGTCACCTACCTTCAACGCATTCGAGGAAAAAGAGAAGAAAATCTAGAAGCCGCAATCTGTTGCTACAATTCTGCCTTGGCAGTATACACCCGTGAAACTCTGCCACTGGATTGGGCTATGACTAAACATAACTTGGGAGAAGTGTACCTTTACCGAGTACGAGGGAACAGGGCAGAAAATGTGGAAATATCAATCGATCATCACTTAGACGCTTTGAAGGTACGTACTCGCGAAGCTCTCCCCGAAGAGTGGGCAGAAACCCAAAACAATCTTGGTACTGCTTATGACGCTCGTCTTAGGGGAGAAAGAGCAGACAATTTGGAATTAGCAATTAGTTGTTATGAAGCAGCCTTAGAAGTACGCACCCGTGAAACTTTCTCTGAAAGATGGGCAGGAACGCAAAACAATCTTGGTAACGCCTACCGCAACCGTATTTTTGGCAAAAAAGCAGAAAATTTACAAAAGGCGATCTCTTGTCTATCAGCAGCTTTAGAGGTACGCACCCGTGAAGCTTTTTCCCAGTACTATGTTGAAACCCAATGGAACTTGGGTCTAGCCTACAAAGATGATCGGCAGTTCCACAATGCCTACACCGCTTTTGCTGCCGCTATTGATACCCTAGAAAATTATCTGCGTGCAGAGATAGTTTCTGGTTCTGGAATAGAAGCAGATAAACAAAAACTAGCTGAAGAATGGAACAAACTTTATCAAGGTGCAGTCGAAGTTTGCCTAGAATTGGACTATTGCGACCAAGCTATAGAATACGTCGAACGCAGCAAAAACCGTAACCTGGTAGAACTTATCCTCACGAAAGATCGCCACACAATTTTCCCCGCAGACGCTGTCACTCAACTAGATCGACTTCGAGATGAAATCGCCAGCAGTCAGTACCAACTTCAAAATGCCACAGCAGAAGAGCCAACTGCACTAGCCCAACATCTCCAACAACTTCGACAGCAGCGCAACGAATTGCAAAATCGATACCTGTCCATTGGTTCTGGTTTTGTGTTTGAGCCATTCCGGTCAACTTTGAGCGATCGCACTGCAATTGTTGAGTTTTATATTACAAGCGATAAGCTACTTGTCTTTATTATTACCAAACCAACGCAACAACCGATTGTTTTACCAGACGATTCGATAAACCCGAAAAAATTAGAGAATTGGGCAAATAGCTATTTGAAAGCCTACAGTAATCAAAAATCCCATTGGCAGTGCCGCCTAACTACCCGTCTGCATCTGCTGGCAAAAATTCTGCACATTGATGAAATTATTAAGCACATTCCCACAGAGTGCGACCAGTTAATTATAATTCCCCATCGGTACTTGCATTTGCTGCCACTTCATGCATTGCCTTTGGCGGGAGACTCCAGTCTTTTTGAGAGATTTTCTTCAGGAGTCAGCTACGCCCCCAGCTGTCAAATATTACAACTCGCCCAAACTCGACAACGCCCGGAATTTACTCACCTATTTGCAGTCAAAAACCCCACAGGCGACCTCACATATACTGATATTGAAGTTGAAACCATACAAAGCTATTTCAATACCAGTAATATCCTTAAACAGCAAATAGCAACACTAAAAGCAATTGATAATACTTCTCTCGCTAGCGTCCACTGCGTCCACTTTAGCTGTCACGGCTACTTTAACACTACCCAACCGAGCAAATCTGCCCTCATCCTAGCCAATGGCTACCTGGATTCTGCACCCACACAACCTGATGCAGAAAATTATCTCAGTTTGGAAAAAGGCAGCGTACTTGACCTCAACAAGTGTCTTACTTTAGATAGCATTTTCACTCTAAATCTAGAAAAATGTCGTCTCGTCACTCTATCTGCTTGCGAAACCGGATTGATTGATTTTCGCAATACGAGCGACGAGTATATTGGCTTACCCAGTGGTTTCCTATATGCAGGTGCTTTTAGCGTCGTCAGTTCCCTCTGGACAGTGGATGACTTATCCACAGCATTTTTAATGCTAAAGTTTTATCAAAACCTACACGATGGTTTGCCTGTGGCTTTGGCGCTCAATCAAGCTCAACTCTGGTTAAAAAATTTGACCAAGGGGGATTTGGAAAAATGGATTCAAGAAAACCAGTTACCATTAAAACCAGCAGTTAGGGTGAGTTTGCGTCGTCGTCTTTATCCGTTGGAGCCGGATACTAAACTTTTTAAATTACCTTTCTACTGGGCAGCGTTTTGTGCTGTTGGTTAGTCTTAATAGAGAAAAAGTATGCTGGCACAACAGCTAAGACATAAACAAAGAATCAAAATAATTTGACCAAGAGTAATTTGAAAAAATGGGTTGAAAAATATAAGTTACAATTAGACCCGTCCGGGAATTAAATTCTTAAAAAGAGAGAACGTAAAATTTTATCTTTATAAACCATAATACTTACAATATATAGTTTTTACGGAAAAAATAGCATAATAAATCATGTTGGCAATCAAAA